>ERZ827168.19-NODE-19-length-272858-cov-8.171750_pt1 | contig 272858 bp, 215 predicted proteins | sample MGYA00519868_ERZ827168 | MGnify/ENA primary metagenome ERZ827168 (study PRJEB31778, sample SAMEA3449271) | human gut metagenome | biome: human gut; feature: human-associated habitat; material: faeces | place: United Kingdom | collected 2010/2012 ... | reverse complement strand
AGCAACCAATGCCACCAGGGATAAAGCCCCCGCAACATTGCGCCTCACCGGAACCCTTCCGGCTTGCCGCTGATTTTACGATTGCTTTTTACTGTCAGCACCCGGCAATCTTCCTCATTGCGCGATGCCTTCCAGCTTAATTTCTTTATTTGCAATAGTTGCAGTTCATATCCGGGCTGACTCCAGACTGGTAGTGAAATGCGCAATTTTGTAGAATTGCGCCTCCTCGCGACCTCCCCAGTGAATCTGTTGCCTCATTTTTTACATACTGCGTATTCGACTTCTCCACCTGTTGCGCAAGAGAAACTGGGTTTATTCATTTTTGCGAGGCCGACTTCTTTCTGGACAGGACTTTATGCAGCACAACACACTACCGAAACACGATCAGAAATTGCCGTTTACACGCTACGACTTCGGCTGGGTTTTATTATGCATAGGCATGGCGATTGGTGCCGGAACCGTGCTGATGCCAGTACAAATTGGCTTGAAGGGAATTTGGGTATTTATTACCGCAGCGATCATTGCTTATCCTGCCACCTGGGTAGTGCAGGACATTTATTTAAAAACCCTTTCTGAAAGCGATTCCTGTAATGACTACACCGATATTATCAGTCATTACCTGGGGAAGAACTGGGGAATTTTCCTCGGGGTTATCTACTTTTTGATGATTATCCACGGGATTTTTATCTACTCTCTCTCCGTGGTTTTCGACAGCGCCTCGTACCTGAAAACCTTCGGTTTAACCGATGCCGATCTTTCACAATCTCTACTTTATAAAGTCGCTATTTTCGCCGTACTGGTAGCAATTGCGTCTGGTGGTGAACGATTACTGTTTAAGATTTCTGGGCCAATGGTGGTGGTCAAAGTAGGGATTATTGTCGTGTTCGGTTTTGCGATGATCCCGCACTGGAATTTCGCCAATATAACCGCCTTCCCGCAAGCCTCCGTCTTTTTTCGCGATGTCCTGCTTACCATTCCATTTTGCTTCTTTTCTGCAGTATTTATTCAGGTACTTAACCCAATGAATATTGCCTATCGTAAACGGGAAGCGGATAAAGTACTGGCAACCCGGCTCGCGCTGCGTACCCACCGAATTAGTTATATCACGCTCATCGCGGTGATACTGTTTTTTGCCTTTTCGTTTACCTTCTCAATTAGCCACGAAGAAGCCGTTTCTGCCTTTGAACAAAATATCTCGGCACTGGCACTGGCCGCGCAGGTGATCCCTGGGCATATCATTCATATCACCTCTACGGTGCTGAATATCTTTGCCGTACTGACCGCATTCTTTGGCATTTATCTCGGTTTCCACGAGGCCATTAAAGGCATTATTCTCAATCTGTTAAGCCGAATTATTGATACCAAGAAAATTAACTCACGCATGCTGACTCTGGCGATCTGCGCTTTTATCGTCATTACGTTGACGATTTGGGTTTCGTTTCGTGTATCGGTGCTGGTGTTCTTTCAGTTGGGAAGCCCGTTATATGGCATTGTGTCGTGCCTCATTCCGTTTTTCCTGATCTATAAAGTCGCACAACTGGAAAAACTTCGCGGATTTAAAGCCTGGCTGATTCTGCTTTACGGCATTTTGCTATGCTTGTCGCCACTGTTGAAGCTGATTGAGTAAACCGGAGCGCATGGCCCCGGTTTTGTGAGTTAACGCTGCGGATTTTCATCCTGATCAACAGCAAAACAAGCTACAAGTTGACCGCCGTAGTCTTTTAGCTGCGGCTGCAACTGGGTGCAGGGGCCGAAGCGCCGACGACAGCGGGCGTTAAACGCGCAGCCCGGCGGTGGATTCAGCGGGCTTGGCAGTTCACCGGTGAGTTTGATGCGCTCGCGGCGATCGTCCGGATTCAGGCGCGGCGTCGCGGAAAGTAGCGCCTGAGTGTACGGATGGCGCGGGTTATTGAAGATTTGGTCCTTCGTTCCCTTCTCCACGCAGCGGCCCAGGTACATCACCATCACTTCATCAGCAATGTGCTCCACCACCGACAGGTCGTGGGAGATGAAGACATAAGAAAGCCCCAGTTCCTGCTGCAAATCCATCATCAGGTTGAGCACCTGTGCACGCACCGAGACGTCCAGCGCGGAGACCGGCTCATCGGCAATCACCACGTCCGGGTCGAGCATCAGACCACGGGCAATAGCGATACGCTGACGCTGACCGCCGGAGAACATATGCGGATAGCGGTCATAGTGCTCGGTTTTCAGGCCGACTTTCGCCATCATCGACAAGGCTTTTTCCCGACGCTGTTCTTTGCTTAAGCTGGTATTAATCAGCAGCGGCTCCTCAAGAATTTGCCCGACTTTTTTACGTGGATTCAGCGAACCGTAAGGGTTCTGGAAGACAATCTGGATTTTCTGCCGACGCAACTTCTGCGCCTGCGGATCGTGCTTGAGCAGATCCTGGCCCTGGTAATACAGCTCACCACCGGTGGGCGTTTCGATCATCGTCAGCAACCGACCGAGGGTCGATTTACCGCAGCCAGATTCACCTACTACCGCCAGCGTTTTGCCACGTTCAAGGTTAAACGAAACGCCATCCAGCGCCTTCACCAGACGTTCCGGCGCGAACATGCCTTTCTTCACCGGATAATGTTTTTTCAGGTCGATAGCCTGCAACAGCGGTTGTTGCAGGGTGGCCTCATGCGTACTCATAGTGTCGGGCTCCCGGCATCATCAAGTGGGTAATGGCATTTGGACTGACGCCCGTCAGCGAGCATATTCAGCGCCGGTTCTTCAGCACGGCATTTGTCAGTGGCGTAGGGGCAGCGCGGATTAAGCAGGCAGCCGTTCGGGCGATCATACTTGCCGGGAACGACGCCAGGTAACGACGCCAGACGTTCTTTGTCCTGAGCAAATTCCGGCAGCGCGCGCAGCAATGCCTGAGTATACGGATGACGCGGCGCATGGAAGATGGCGTGCGCATCGCCCGTTTCCACCACCTGGCCTGCATACATCACGATGATTTTATGTGCCGCTTCTGCCACCAGAGCCAGGTCATGAGTGATCAACACCAGCGCCATGTTCTCTTTCTGCTGCAACTCCAGCAGCAGTTCGATGATTTGCGCCTGAATGGTCACGTCCAACGCGGTGGTCGGCTCATCGGCAATCAGCAGTTTTGGTCGACAGGCAATCGCCATGGCGATCATCACGCGCTGGCTCATGCCGCCGGAAAGCTGATGCGGGTAAACATCCAGACGCGATGCCGGATCGGGAATACCGACCTGATTCAGCAGGTCAATCGCTCGCTGACGGCGAGTGCTCTTATTACCGCCCTGATGCACTTTAATCGCTTCCATGATCTGGAAACCAACGGTGTAGCACGGGTTAAGGCTGGTCATCGGGTCCTGGAAGATCATCGCCACTTCGGCACCCACCAGATTGCGGCGCTCTTTTTCTGAGATACGCTGCAAATCCTGACCGTTAAACTCCAGCTTTTCCGCCATCACGCGGCCCGGATAATCAATCAGCCCCATAATCGCCAGTGAACTGACCGACTTACCAGAGCCGGACTCACCCACAATCCCGACCACTTCGCCCTGTTTCACGCTGTAGCTGATGCGGTCTACGGCGCGGAACGGTGCGCTTTCGTCGCCGAAATGCACCGATAATTTATCTACATTTAATAACGCCATCTCGAACCTCTTACTGCTTCAGTTTGGGATCGAGCGCGTCACGCAGACCGTCACCCATCAGGTTAAATGCCAGCACCGTCAGCAGGATCGCCAGACCAGGGAAGGTCACGACCCACCAGGCGCTTTGCGCGAACTGCAACACGTCAGAGAGCATGGTGCCCCACTCTGGTGTTGGCGGCTGCGCCCCCATGCCGAGGAAACCAAGAGCAGCCATATCGAGAATGGCGTTAGAGAAACCGAGCGACGCCTGAACAATCAGAGGCGCAAGGCAGTTCGGGAAGATGTTAATAAACATCTGACGCATCGCCCCGGCACCTGCCACGCGAGACGCGGTAACGTAATCGCGGTTAACTTCCACCAGCACGGCGGCGCGGGTTAAGCGCACATAGTGCGGCAAGGCAACAAAGGTCAGCGCCAGCGCGGCGTTACCAATCGACGGGCCGAAAATCGCCACCAGCACCAGTGCCAACAGCAGACTTGGCAGCGCCAGCATGATATCGACCACGCGCATGATGATGTTATCGACCAGGCCGCCAAAGTAACCGGCGATCAGGCCGAGAATAACGCCCATAATCAGCGATAACACCACCACCAGACAGCCAACCAGCAGCGATAAACGCGCGCCGTACATCAGCCGCGACAGCACATCACGGCCTACGTCATCGGTGCCCAGCAAGTGCGCCATGCTGCCGCCTTCCTGCCAGACGGGCGGGGCAAGCAGCGCATCGCGGAATTGTTCCGCCGGGTTATAGGGAGCAATCCAGTTGGCAAAGATCGCGATAAACAGCACGATGACGACGTAAACCAGCCCGACGACCGCGCCTTTGTTGCGTTTAAAATAGTGCCAGAACTCCTGTAACGGGGTCATCGGCACCGGTGCGCTAATCACTTTATTTTCAGTAACCTGTGACATGATGTCCCCTTACTTCTTATGACGAATACGCGGGTTCACCACGCCGTACAGCAGATCGACCAGCAGGTTGACGAGGATAATCATCGTCGCCACCAGCAATACGCCGCCCTGCACTACCGGATAGTCGCGGCGTTGCAGTGCGTCAATCAACCAGCGCCCCAGACCGGGCCACGAGAAGATGGTTTCGGTCAGAATCGCCCCCGCCAGCAATGTTCCCACCTGGAGGCCGATAACGGTCACTACCGGCAGCATCGCGTTACGCAGCGCATGGACGATAATCACCCTAAGGCGGGTCAACCCTTTGGCGCGCGCGGTGCGGATGTAATCTTCACCCAGCACTTCCAGCATCGAGGAGCGTGTCATACGCACAATGACCGCCAGCGGAATAGTACCCAGCACAATGGCGGGCAAGATCATATGGGCGACGGCATCGATAAAGTTGCCGTCTTCACCCCAGATGGCGGTGTCGATTAGCATAAAACCGGTTAACGGATTGGAGTCATCGAGGAACACCATATCGCTCACGCGACCGGAGACGGGCGTCAGGTTCCAGTGCACCGAAACCAGCATGATCAGCATCATGCCCCACCAGAAGATCGGCATCGAGTAGCCGGTCAGTGCCAGGCCAACCGCAGTGTGATCGAAAATGGAACCGCGTTTAACCGCAGCCAGCACACCAACCGGAATACCGACTGCCGTAGCAAAAATCATCGCGCAGACACCAAGTTCCAGCGTGGCCTGGAAGCGCGGCACGAACTCTTCCCAAACCGGGATGCGGCTTTTCATTGAAATGCCTAGATCGCCATGCATAACGCCCCAAATGTAATGGAGATACTGCTGCCACATCGGTTTATCTAAGCCGAGTTCAGCCAGCAGCTGCGCGTGACGCTCAGGGGAGATCCCACGTTCGCCCGCCATGATCATCACCGGATCGCCCGGGATCATGTGGACAAAGGCAAATGTGAGAAGGGTAATACCGATAAACGTGGGGATGACGAGTCCCAAACGTCGGAGAATAAACTGCAACATAACCCGGATTCTCTATAGTGACCCGCAGCCTGGAACTGCGTGTCTGTATTGCTCACAAATCAATTCCCGCCCTTATCGGACAGGGAATGAAGTATTGCTGCCGGATGGCGCTGCACGCAGAGGCACAGCACCACCGGGTATGCAGATTGTTGACAAAGAGCGCTTTGTTTATGCCGGATGCGGCGTTAACGCCTTATCCGGCCTACAAAATCGTGCAAACTCAATACATTGCAGAATTTTCGTAGGCCTGATAAGCGGAGCGCATCAGGCAGTTTTGCCTTTGCCATCAGTCTTGTATGGCTTTTAATTATTCGATAGAGACGTTTTCGAAGTGATGTTTGCCTAATGGATCAACCACATAGCCTTTAACTTCTTTGCGTACCGGTTCAAACACGGTGGAGTGAGCGATGATCAGTGCCGGAGCCTGATCGTGCATCACCACCTGCGCTTGCTTGTACAGTTCAACGCGTTTGTTATGGTCGTCGGTAGCACGCGCCGGTTGAATCAGATCTTCAAACGGTTTGTAGCACCATTTTGAGTAGTTGGAGCCTTGTTCAGAGGCGGCGCAGCTGAACAGGGTGGCGAAGAAGTTATCCGGATCCCCGTTATCGCCAGTCCAGCCCATCATTACCGTCTGGTGCTCGCCATCTTTCGCACGCTTGAGGTACTCACCCCATTCGTAAGTGACAATTTTGGCCTGCACGCCCACTTTCGCCCAGTCTGCCTGAATCATCTCCGCCATGCGGCGAGCGTTCGGGTTATACGGACGTTGTACCGGCATCGCCCACAGGTCGATGGAGAAACCTTTTTCCAGACCCGCTTCTTTCAGCAAGGCTTTCGCTTTTTCAGGATCGTAGGTGTAGTCCTGAACGTCGTCGTTATAGCCCCACATGGTTGGCGGGATCAGGTTTTTCGCTGATACACCCGCGCCCTGATAAACCGCTTTGATGATCGCGTCTTTGTTCACCGCGTAGGTCAGAGCCTGGCGAACTTTCACGTCATCGAGTGGTTTTTTCTGCACGTTATACGAGAGATAACCGACGTTCAGCCCCGGCATTTCCATCAGGTTGATAGATTTATCCTGCTTCATGCGGGCAATATCTGCCGGGTTCGGGTACGGCATCACCTGGCATTCATTTTTCTGCAATTTAGCGTAACGCACGGAAGCGTCAGGGGTAATAGAGAAAACCAGCGTATCGATCTGCGGTTTGGTGCCCCAGTAGCCATCAAACGCTTTGTAGCGGATACGGGAATCTTTTTGATACTGCTGTAACTGGAACGGACCGGTTCCGATTGGGTTGAGGTCCAGTTTTTCCGGTGTACCGGCTTTCATCATCGCATCAGCATATTCTTTTGACAGAATAGAGGCGAAGTCCATTGCCAGGTCAGCGAGGAACGGCGCTTCCGGGCGAGTCAGCACAAACTGAACGGTGTTGTCGTCCACCTTTTTCACTTCGCTGATCAGCTCCGGCAAGCCCATGCCTTCAAAGTATTCGTAGCTGCCGCCAGAAACTTTATGGTACGGGTTTTGCGCGTTTTTCTGACGATCGAACGAGAACACCACGTCATCGGCATTCATTTCGCGCGTCGGTTTGAATTCTTTATTGTCGTGCCACTTCACACCTTTACGCAGATGGAAGGTATAGGTTTTACCGTCTTCGCTGACTTCCCACTTTTCAGCGAGGCCCGGGATCACTTCGGTGGTGCCGATTTTAAATTCAACCAGGCGGTTATAAAGCGGTACGGAAGAGGCGTCATAGGTGGTACCGGAGGTAAACAGCTGCGGGTTAAACCCTTCCGGAGATCCTTCTGAGCAATAAACCAGAGTTTTAGCCTGAACACTTGCTGCGACGGTCATAGCCACCAGGCTGAGACCAAGCTTCAGCATCCCTGACTTTTTCAAGGAAATACGCATTATTCTGCTCCAATTGTGATGTTTGTTGTTTTAACCCTTTGCAGTGGGTTGTCGCTGCCTGACCTTTTTTGTTTTTTGCCCGGTCGGGTCAACGTTATGAGGTGGGGATGCCGTACTAATTAACATCAGTGTAACAGTGCGGATCCTCCATAAAATGCCCCTCGTGACCTACAATCTGTCAACAGAATGTGAAAACGTCAATACAGCCAACCGGGATTTACACCAACGGTGAGAATCCACAAACAAAGATTAAAAAAACTTCAAACAGCTATTTGCAGCAGAGAAATTTGTGCTACTCCAACATGACCAGAACAATCAGCTTAATATTTAGCAACATTTGGTGATTAAGTTTTATGCATTTAATGAAAAAAATCTGAGGAAAAGGTGGATATCTGAGCGATTAATACCATGAACGCTAAAACGCACAGCGGAAAATGCCAGCGCCAGCCATAAGTAACGCAAAAAAAGATTTAAGCAAATATAAAAAAAGACAATGGTTTCTGTCACAAATCCGTTAATGGATAGTGAGATATGGGGCGCAAATTTGGCAGGGAAATGTGTGGTGTGCTGCCGTTTAGGTCGGATAAGACGGGTACGCTGCATCCGACAATGAGTGCGCTGCCGTTGCCTGATGCGACGCTGACGCGTCTTATCAGGCCTACGTCGAGTCGAACCTCCCTGCCCCCGGAGGTTCTCATCCTCTTCAGGTCGCAGAAAGCAAAAAACCAGCCCGTAGGCTGGTTTTTCTAATTTGGTCGGTGATAGAGGATTCGAACCTCCGACCCCTTCGTCCCGAACGAAGTGCGCTACCAGGCTGCGCCAATCACCGAATGCGGGGCGCATCTTACTGCGCAGATACGCCCTCGTCAATCCCTTAATAGCAAAATGCCTTTTGATCGGCGAGAAAGTCAGCAGGCCTCTTAGTTAGCCGCTGCCTCTTTTGTCTGCGGGATGTGACACCAGTTGTTGTTTTCGTTAATTCCACCATCCGGTGAAGTATAGCCAAGACAACCCATGATGGTGTCGTACAGCTCTACGTGACGGCGTGGCACTTTCATGTCGGCTGCTTTTTTCAGCTGCGCAAACGCCTGCGCATTGACCGGATTTTCCAGATATTTATCTGACATCCAGACCATCATCGGTACGCGGAACTGCTCCGGCGGTGCCAGTTCACGCGGCGTGCCGTGCAGGTGCTCGCGTTCATTAATTGACTCGCCGTGGTCAGCTGCGTAGAACACAATCGCTTTCTTATCGCGAACCTGATCAATCACACTGGAGATAAAGTGATCCACATAGGTCACCGAGTTGTCATAGGAGTTGATCATCTGCGCTTTGGTACATCCGCTATCAACACCAATACATTCCGGCTTCCACTGCGCAAAGCTGCGCGGGTAACGCTGGGTGTAGTTAAAGTGCGAACCTTTGGTATGCAGAATGATCAGATGCTTACCATCCGGGTTGCGCCCCAGCGATTGCTGCATTTCGTCTACCAGCAACATATCATCTACCGGCTTGCCACGGTTACGTGGCTCCGCACCAATCTGTTCACGGTAAGCAATATTGTCCGCCATCGTATTGCTGTAGAACCACATTTCGCTCTGCATAGCGTAGAGGTCAGAACTGAATCCTAACTGCTTCAGTACCGCGAAAATGTTCTGTTCTTTTAATGTGCGCTGCGGATTATCTTCCGCGCCCCCCTGACGTACAAACATGCAACGCAGAGAGAGTTTGGTTGCGGTATCACAGGAGTAACCACGGAACGCCGCCAGATTTTTCTCCTGGGCCAGCTTCGGCGTGGTATTACGCTCATAGCCGAAAATGCCCATATGGTCCCAACGCGTAGTTTCACCGATGATAAACACGACATAAGTGTCATTAACATTTTGCGGTGCCTGATAAGTGAATTTCTTCGCCGGGTTAAGCAATGAATTATTATCGGAAGATTCATCGACCCGCGCCCAGGCGTACAGCCCCAACGCAGAAAGCCAGTTTGATGGCAGATAAGAGTTCGCTACGACACCGCCATAACTCGGCAAATCAACGCCGGTCGCCCTCTCCACTTTCTTCTGCTGGATATCCAGCAAACGAATCGGTGCCCAAACCATAATTCCCGCCAGTACGACGACCGCCAGGCTGCGAATACGCTGCCCTGGGGTTCGCAGTTGTCGGAGCAAGGTGTAGCGACAGCGGTTATTCCAGATAAGGATAAGAGGCAATGCGCTAACGGCGATTAACCAGAGAATAAAGTTCAGACCAACAACTTCTTTTGACAGGTCGATATCGGTGGTCATGACGGAAGCGATGATGCCATAACCAATGACCACATTAAGGAAGGTCATGTAATAGCTGGCACCTGCGGAAAAGAGCACAACCAGCGATGCCAGAATACGCCAGCTGCGGCGGCCAAACAGCGAAAGAAGACGTAGTAAAAAGAAGGTCACCAGTACGGTGGCGGCCAGTTCAACAACAGCAGAAATGCCTTTCCAGACGGTAAAATCGTGCGCATAGCTGCCGAAGCGGCGGTAAAAAACCGCGCCATTCATAAAAAGGCCAATATAGATTGCAAGCAAAAAGCTCAGCTTCTGCTGTGTAATCGATTTGATGTATCTCATGCAAACAAACCCTGGACAAACAGGTGATAACACCCTGCTTAGCGGCTTTTCAGGCCCAGCAGGGGAAAAGTGCGGAGGTAGTCAGATAAGTAAAATCTACACGCGCGAATAAGTAGACCACAGCAAAGGGAAAAAGTGTGGGGAAAGAGTGTGCATGAAGCACAAATTTACAAAAGTGCAAGTCCGGAATAGACCATTTTAACGGATTAACGACTATTCAGAGATAGGTTGGGCCAGGATGCTGGCCCAGTAACTTACTCATAGGTGATGGAAAAATTGACAAGGGCATTCGCTGTGCCACCAGTGGCCTGAGTGTTGACGACCACATAACTCGCCTGGTAGTGAAGCGACGTGGTTTCGCCATCAATCGCCCATTCAATCGGCGTTCCGCTGGAGCCTTTGGGAACTTGCTGCGTTCCTTTATCGTCCTCTATCTTCAACGCAACACCCGTTGCGCCACCAGCCTCAAGGGCAAACATGGAATCATCATCGCTGTCCGACTGACTGTCCATCTCAACGGTCGCTTTGGATATCCCATCGCACTCTTTGAGTTCAATGGTGAAATCTTTCTTGCTCAACACCGTACCGACTGCCGCAGGTTTTTGCAGCGTCATTGTTCCCATATCGACTTCGAGATCGCTTTTTTCCATCTCGCAAGCTTTAGTGGTGATAGTGATGGAGAAATGAATATCCCCTGCCGGGCCAAGATCCGTCGCCGCATTCACCCCGCAGGCAAACAGACTCAAACTGGCGATGCCGCTATGCAGCAATAGATTGAATTTCATGGCATCACTCCATTTCAAGATATATGGTCGTTACGCCTTCAAACGTCCCGCCTTTAGGCGCTTTACCCGTCGTGCTAATCGGTAAAGCCAGCAGTCGAATCGCGGCATTGCGGTGAGTTTTAGAATCCAGGCTGCTCAAATTTAATAACGTGGTGCTGCTTGCATCATTCGGTACCAAAATTTTGCCGCTGGAATCTTTCACCAGTACGCCAATATCGGGGTTGCCCATATCCACCGCTCGGGGATCGTCAGCATTGGTTGCCCCCTCAAGGCGCAACGAGACTTTGATACCATCCGAGATATTGTTGCAATCAAAGCCGAGGTTAATTTCTTGCTCTGTCGCACCTTCAGGCATTTGCCCTTGTCTGTTTTTAAACGCTGAGGAGGGGAATTCACCAAATGGCACATCCAGCACCGTGCCGGGCTTTATTTCGCAATCCTGAGTTATGGTGACGCGGCCCTGAATAGATACGGAAGATATGGGTATTGTTCCGTAATCTTTATTTGTTTTGGAGGCATACAGTTCGGCAATTAATGTCAGAGGGATGACGGAATCGCCGATAAAGGGTTTAGTAATAGCAAAGGAAAGTAGACCTGCGCCGCCCATATAGGGCGTAGTAATGACTTTGTTGCATCCGGTTGTTTGCAGTGCCTGCTGGTTTTTGAAAGGAACAAATCCATACACACTGGTACTGATGCGAATTTTCGTCGCAACCTCCAGTTCCTCCGTCAAAGTATAATATTTCATACTGTCAACCGAACGGCCAGAAGGGGGAAGCATACTCACCCCTTGTACTAGAGTATCTTTTTCATTCTTATAAGAATCAGGACATTCACAAATTAGCGATACGTTTTGTCCATTAGACCAGTTAAGGACATCCGGTAAAACCGTTCCTGCGACGTTTTTTGCCGCATCAGGTATACCAACATCCACATCGACATTATAGTGATAAGTCGTGCCATCCGCGGGGGTACATGGCCCCCACGCATCTCCGGCAAATGCCTTGCCAGAAAATCCGAATACGCATCCTAATAAGGATAATGCTATTGCCGCTTTCATTTCGCTCTCCTTGCTTACTGGCAATTGGCCGAAACAGGAATAATTCCGCCCTGTTTTAATTCCAGGGATAATTTATAAGGCGCCACGCATTGCTGCGACGCGTCATTACCCCATTTAATCAATACCCGTCCTTCCTCTGGCATTCCGCTAATATAGAGCTGTCCTTCTTCACCAACGATACTGCTCACCTCGTTTTGTTTATCGGTGATTAGCGTTGCCGTTGCTCCAAAGGGCACCGGGCTGCCCGCGGAACGAAGCAGCGTCATTAATACGCGGTAACCAACGCGGGTATCAAAACGCGCTCTGACAATCGCCCCACGCGTCGGCACCACTTTCTGGAATGCATTTTCAACATCAACATCGTCACCCAACGAATCGCTACGCAGTGAGATTTCGTTTTCACGATAAGGCGTGGCGTAAGGCACAACCGCGTTACCCATCCAGTCGACCTGAACGCCGCCGTTATTCACCACGCGAGCATTGCGCGCGCCGGGCACGGAGATGAGCGTCATGGTTTCGCCTAGCGGCTGGGAAAGCGTGACGCCTTCGCTGTGAACGATCACGCCGCCGCGAACGCTGTAGTTGAGCTGCCGGTAATCTTTGCCGTAGCTATAGCCTACGTTGACATTACCGGACCTACCCTGATAGCCAACGTTAGCGTTACCGCTGTTACCCACACCGTTGCTGGCGTAGCCTTCCTGGACACTGTAGCTCAGGTTGCGATCCTCAAGCAGCGTTCCGCTGACCCCAACCTGTTGATTGGTACGACCATCCTGGTCGGTCGTGACGCGATAGTTACTCCAGGCCCGGCCTAGTGGAACGGAAATATTGAAAGACCACAAGCGATCGCTTTCATCCCATTCAGGGCTTTTATTCCAGCTATATGCAATACTGTAACTGACCTTGCCAATACGTCCGTTGTAACCCGCCGATACCGTGTTCTGTTTACCTGCGTCGTTCCAGTAATCCTGCTGCGTTAAATTTAAATAAACAGAGCCATAGGCCCCTAATTGCTGCGTCAGGTTACCCTGTATTTCGCTGCGCTTGTGATAACGGTTATAGTCGCTGTCAGCGTCACTGCGCACATCGGTGGCTTCCTGGAAGGTATAGAAACCGCTGGTAGAGTACCGATAGCCCGCAAGGCGGAAATCGGTGCCGCTTTCGAAGCTCTTGGAATATAAGAAACGATAAGATTGTCCCTGGCTATCGCGATCGTTATTCAGTTCGCTTTTAGCCTGCGTCACATCAATGGAAATCGCCCCGATATAACCAAAGTTTTTCCCTATCCCTAATGCAAATGCATTGTAATTATTAGAGATTAATACGCCGCCGTAGGCCGTCATCCCCCACGGTAAACCGTAGATCAGATCAAGCTGCCCGAAACGCGGCGAGGCGCTGTCATAATTCCCGGCCTGATATTCACCTGCGGCAAAGCTATATTTGAGATGGCCTTCACGCTGGAAAATTGGCACCGATGAGAATGGCTGAATAAAGCGTTGTTCACTGCCATCCGCTTCTTTAATAATGACCGTGAGATCACCGCTGTTTGCAGTGGGGTAAAGATCGTTTATTTCAAAGGCACCAGGCTGCACATAGGTGCGATAAATAACGTAGCCGTTTTGTTCAATACTGACTTCGGCGTTGCTTTTGGCGATCCCTCGAACGATGGGTGCAAAGCCTCGCTGGCTGTCGGGCAGCATCTCTTCATCAGAGGCTAACATCGCGCCACGCATCTGAACGCTGTCAAAAATGTCCCCCGCGGTCGCCGTATCCCCCATTGTTAATTGCGCTTTGAAAGGGATGATGGCCCTACTCAAAGACGTACCGATATTATCCCACTGCGCTTTGCCACCGGAATGGCTCCAGGTACTGTAATTCCGTAACCGCCAAGCGCCAAGGTTCAGCCCGCTGCGTAAGTTGAGGTAGTAGCTGTCGCTCTTTAGCGTATCTTTACCATCATCATGATGAACAGTGCCATTATCATCGACATAACTGCTGGAAGACCCCGTCGAGTCATATTCACTGTTGCTCCCGCTAAAACTGTAATCCAGCAATAATGCCGGGATACCTTCGTCCCATAAAGATTCCGGCACCGTGCCACGCGCCACCTGATGCATCGCCGCCTGAGGGAAACTTAATACCAGTTTTTGTTCACTGAAGTCGAAATGGCTTGAGGCCTGGGGAATGATTTCGTCAAACGGTACGCAGGCTTCGGCAGGCACCAGATTGAGGGCCGGAAAGCTTTCAACGCGCACGCCCATCTCTGCCAGTTGCGTCCGGCTAAGGCAAGGCACAAGGGATTCCCCCATCGCTTTGCGCTGTGCTTCTGTGGCCTCTTTAAATTCCAGTGTGCGGGTTTCCATTCTCTGTTCATTGACGTAAACAGAAACACGATAGATGCCGGGTAACTGCTGTTCCTGGCCTTTTTCGAACATCGTTAAATCGACATGCTGGCCCACACCCTGAACGTCCTCCAGGAATTTGGGGTTAAACTTTCCGGCATGTGCAGAAAACGTGCTGGCAACAGCAACCGCCACCACAGAGATAGAAAAGGAAGAAAAAGTACGTGAAACGGTCTTCCGTGACATTGAGCTATTTCTCCTGAAAAGATATTAATCAATCAACATTTTTAGTGAGCATTTCCGCTGACGATCCAAAGTCATTGATGGCGTTATATTTAATTTTAGAAACGCTACCTACCCCGGCGGGTAATGTGATATTTAATGACCCTTTAGCGGGTACCATGCCTGCTTTTTCAATTTCTTTGTCATTCGCAAAAAATTGATTAAAGGTAATATTAAAAACTGTCGGATTATCAACGCGGAGCTGATTACCGTTACGCGTAAATCGCAGTTCATTTGGCGCGGTTTTTACATCACCCTTTAAACCTGCCGGGCGATAAAAAAGTTTGATTCGGGTGCGAACGGCAATCTGCAAAACATTTTTGTTTTCGCTGTCGTCACTTTTAGATGGAATGGCTTTCACATTAACCCAGTAGACCGATTCGCGATCCTGAGGCAGGCCGGGCGTAATATTCACAATACGCAAAATATTGTTCTTTTCTGGATCAAGCTTGAATAGTGGGGGCGTAATAATAAACGGTGTTTTTTTGCTGCCCGCGGCATCATCCACCCAGGATTGGATAAGAAACTCTTCCGTCTTACTTTTATTCTGTACGGTCAGCGAGGCTTCTTTCTTACTGCCATCATAAATTACGCGAGTAGAGCTAAGTCCGACGCCACCCGCCAGAACTGACTGTGAAAGGAACAGAGAGAGAGCCAACGCAACAAATTTACTTTTCATCATTCGATCCATGAACTTTGACGACTAATGGCGGCAATTACGCCGCCATTTGTAAAACGGACGATTACTCGTAAGACAGGTTGAAATCGACCTGCGCATTGCCGTAACCGGTCGTTACCGTTGCAAGAGTTGAAACGTAGTTGGCGGTAAAGTAGAGAACCGTCTGGCCTGTTTTCAGGTCAACACTTGCTTTACCACCGTTAAGAGCGACCAGGGTGTTGCTGTTATCATAAATACCGATACCAACACCTTTGGCCGCACCTGCTTCAGTGCTAACAGAAATCAGATCAGATTTATCTGCATCACCAACACCAGTAAAGCTCACATTGGCTTTTTTCATCGTTGTGGTATCGCAATCTTCCAGTTTGATTTCGAAAGGTTTCGCCGGGGATTTGTCACCAACCGCAGCAAATACAGATTTTTGTACCTGACCCAACACAACTTCCTGGTTCTGAGAGTCAACGGACAGTACGCAAGGTGAATCCACGATCTCGCCTGTAAATTTAACCGTGCCGTCACCAGACTCTGCTGCGAATACAGTGCCAGAAGTTAACGCCAGTGCGGTTAAGGCAAAAACGACCTTTTTCATGAAAAACTCCATTTAAAAAATTACATTAAAAAGAAAATCTTGATGTATTAAAATCGACAACTTTGAAGGAAGGATTATACAATGAAATACGAATAATAAAATTATACGGATAATATATTAATAGCGCATCCAATTTCAAATCTTAAAAAAAATCATTGCGTTACATTTTCACATAAAAAGCTATCGTTTATTTTTAGGAATAAATAAATATAAAATATCAATTAAACAAAACAAAAACATTCACCACACAAATAATAAGATAAAATATTTTCATTTTTATTCTTTAAAATGCAATAAAAAAGGAGGATTTCCTCCCCCTTTCGTTCAAAATCTGTAGTTTCTGGCTAAATATGCGCCTCACGCAATACTTTCTGCTCTGGCTGACGAATGGTCGTAGAAAGCGCCAATGACAGAATCAGCAGAGCAAAGATGACGTAGAACGTCACATAGAAGCCGCCAAACAGTGAGGCGATAATCGAACCACAAATGCTACCGATACCGAAACCGAGGTAAATCACACCGTAGTTTTTCGCCAGGTTATTGAGGCCGAAGAACTCACTGACCAGTGACGGAAAGACGGTAATAGTGCCGCCAAAGTTAAATGCCACGCAGGCAATCGCTGCAAAGAACGTCACTGCATTCAATGGTGCAAACAGCAGGGCCGCCATACCCACCAGCGAAATTACCTGACCAATGGTGATAACACGGATACGGGCGATTTTGTCAGACAGAATGCCCAGCACCAGACGACCTGAAAGGTTGGCGATGGAAATAACAGTGACTGCATTGGCTGCAGAAACCACATCAAGGTGTGCCAGACTTTGGGCGATATCTTTCGCTACCCCAATCACATACAGGCCGCTCATGCAGGCAGTCAGGAACATTACCGCTAACATCCAGTACTGCGGTTTACGCATCGACTCTGCCAGCGTGTAATCTTTCTCCACCACACCATTGCTGGTTTTCACTTCCTGTTTTGGTGCGTCTTTCATTAACGTTGCGCCGAAAACAATCATCACCAGCGCAATCGCTCCCCAAATCACAAAGGTTTTTTCCAGACCGACCGTTTCCAGCAGCTGCGTGTCGATAAATTTGAAACCCAGGCTACCCAGACCATAAGAACCGATAGCGAACGCGGAGATCAGACCTTTACGCTCCGGGAACCATTTCACGCAGTTAGAGAGCGTCAGCAGGTAACCCGCGCCATCCGCCAGACCGACCAGCACACCGGCGCTTAACCACAGCATCATCAGGTTGTCAGAATGCGCTGTCAGGAAGAACCCTAATCCCAGCAAAATGCCGGAAGCGATGGTGACGCGTTTAACACCAAAACGTTCCTGCAATTTGCCCGCAACAGAAGACGATATTGCCAGCCCCAGACTTAACAAGCCGAAAGAGAAAGCGACCTGGCTTACCGGCGCATCCAGCTTGGCGGAAAGCGCGCCGTTAAACAGGCTCCAGGTATAAACCGACCCCAGCGCAAACTGGGTAATGATAGTACCGATGAGTGTCAACCAGCGGGTACGCTGATAATTTGAAGGTGTCATGGCAGTATTCCTGCAGTAATAAAAAGGAAAAATCTCTGCCGACAACCATAACGAAGTGCACTTTATGCCTGGGGAAAAACGGCATGAAATGCCATCAGAACGGAATGAAATGCCTTAGTTCAGGAATGAATGACGCGACAATTATTCACCAAATTTATTATTTGGTAAGTTAGCACCCACTATCGCCACAACTATTGTTATTCAATGGTTTCAATTGTGATTGTTACGTTAAAATCTGGCACTAACCCCCATCGTATACAGATAATCGCTATTGTTAGTGGTATTTTCTGCCTGAGATAGCGCGGCATAGGCGGCAATATTTTGATTGAGCAACATATCAGCGCCTACGGTGACATCCAGCCAGTTGCCGTTCTGGTTTGTCGCCGTCATCCGGCTCAGGCCTGATTGCGCCTTCCAGATATTCTCGCCAAATTGCTGGTTATAGCTGATTTGCGCCCAGGGTCGGAGATCGCCAAGCCGGGAGTCAACACGCCAGCCTAAGGTACTCACGCTGGCATGCCATAACGGATCGGTCAGCGTGGTAGTACTGTCGCCAAACTCGTTATACATCGAGGTGGTTGTGCCATCGTAATGTAATGCCGCGACCGGGCCAGTTGTAACCTGTTCATATAAAGGAAAATTCCAGCCCATACTCATACTGCTGGTCACATCCACAGGGGTTTCTTCCTCCAGATTGACTTCCAGTCCCAGCGCCCTTTGGCTACTTTGAATACGTTGCGACAAAATATCGTTGTAATCAGGTTGATGATCACTATCCCAGGTGTAACGCTCTGTGGAATGCCCGGGTTGCGTATCAACGATATATTCTTGTTGCCAGGCGTAAGCTGTGTTGAGAAAAAAGGCACTGATTACCACACTCGCCAGCAGGCTTAGCTGCCAGCGACCACCGCTTTTTTTTATGATCATTAACACGACTCCAGGGAAGAGCCGAATTCGGCAATATTATTGTCATTGTATGAAGGATATCGGGCATAGTAGCCCTGTATTAAATATTGACTTTTTCACCGATGCGTCAAGAAAAGCGGCTGAAATTTTTACGATCGGGTACATAGCGAGGGAAAGTATGGAACGTTGCGGCTGGGTGAGTCAGGACCCGCTTTATATTGCCTACCATGATAATGAGTGGGGCGTGCCTGAAACTGACAGTAAAAAACTGTTCGAAATGATCTGCCTGGAAGGGCAGCAGGCTGGGTTATCGTGGATCACCGTCCTCAAAAAACGCGAAAACTATCGCGCCTGCTTTCATCAGTTCGATCCGGTGAAGGTTGCCGCAATGCAGGAAGAGGATGTCGAAAGACTGGTACAGGACGCCGGGATTATCCGCCATCGCGGGAAAATTCAGGCAATTATTGGTAATGCGCGGGCGTACCTGCAAATGGAACAGAACGGCGAACCGTTTGCCGACTTTGTCTGGTCGTTTGTAAATCATCAGCCACAGGTGACACAAGCCACAACGTTGAGCGAAATCCCCACATCTACGCCCGCCTCCGACGCCCTATCTAAGGCACTGAAAAAACGTGGTTTTAAGTTTGTCGGTACCACAATCTGTTACTCCTTTATGCAGGCATGTGGGCTGGTGAATGATCATGTGGTTGGCTGCTGTTGCTATCCGGGAAATAAACCATGATTAGGGAAGCGCAACGTTCAGAACTCCCCGCGATCCTCGAACTGTGGCTGGAAAGTACAACCTGGGGCCATCCCTTTATAAAAGCGAATTACTGGCGCGAGTGCATTCCGCTGGTGCGGGATGCCTATCTTGCCAACGCACAAAACTGGGTCTGGGAAGAAGACAGTAAGCTTCTCGGTTTTGTCAGCATTATAGAAGGCCGATTTCTGGCAGCGATGTTTGTCGCACCGAAGGCCGTCAGGCGCGGTATTGGTAAGGCGCTGATGCAGTATGTGCAACAGCGCCATCCCCATCTGATGCTGGAGGTTTATCAAAAAAATCAACCGGCGATAGATTTTTACCAGGCGCAGGGTTTTCACATTGTCGATTGCGCATGGCAGGATGAAACCCAACTACCCACCTGGATTATGAGCTGGCCGGTGGTTCAAACGCTGTAAGTGTCAGTTCCGGACCGTTGTATTTTTCTAGCCATGCCAGCGCCGTATTACCCGCACAGCCATTCCCCAGCCGCGAGCTGGGGAGATCTTTGGTCAGCACGTTCACTGCGCCGTTTTTACAAATACCGTCAGCGGTTAAATCCAGATCCGGCCATGCCCCTTCGTGAATGCAAATCACGCCAGGTTTAATTCCCTCGCTAATGACCGCTCCGGCAAGAATTTGCCCGCGTGAGTTCCACAGCCGAACAGTATCGCCATCTTGTATGCCGCGCGCCTGGGCATCGTCAGGATGAATGGTGACAGGCTCACGGTTTGCCACCGCGTACAATTCGCGCAGAGAACTGTAATTCAGCTGGCTGTGCAGACGATGCGCCGGATGAGCAGAAAGTACCTGTAACTGTTCCGGTTCGGCATTGCCCTGCCATTCGTCCGGCACCAGCCACATTGGATGCCCCGGGCAATCCGGATAAGCGTAATCGGCAATACGCTGCGAGAAGATTTCAATCTTACCGCTGGCGGTTTTTAATGGATGCGCCTGCGGATCGCGGCAAAAATCAGCGAAGCGAATAAACCGCTCGCTGTCCGGGTTTTCCGGCATCTCAATTAACTGATTGGCTTGCCAGAACTCAGCAAATGGCGGCAATTCAACCTGCTGGCTTGCCCCGCGCTGTCGGGCAACGTTATAAAACGTTTCCAGCCATTGCAGCTCACTTTTTCCTTCCGTAAAACGTGCATAACCGCCCTTCTCCCAGCGTTCACTTAACTCGGCAAAAACATCAAAATCATTACGCGCTTCATAGCGTGGCGGCACCACTTGCTTCATCGGCACCAGATGCTGATTACTGTAATCACCGGTCATGGTGAGATCATTACGCTCAAAAGAGGTAGTCGCAGGCAGAACGATATCCGCGTGTTTCGCCGCCGCCGTCCAGAAGCATTCAGAAATCACCACCAGCTCCGGTTTTTGCCAGGCACGGATCAGGCGATTAGTATCCTGATGATGAGTAAAGTTGGCACCGCCCGCCCACCAGATAAAACGAATATCCGGGAAATGTCGGTTCATACCGTTGTGTTGATATGCGCCACCAGGGTTTTCCAGTGCTTCAACAATGCGGGCAACAGGGATTTTATCTACCGCATCGCAGCCACCCGGCAAGCTGCCCTGCATGGAAGAGAGTACCGCAGCGCGCCGCGTGGGGTTACCACCATTGGCAAAATGGTAAGAAAGACCAAAACCGCCGCCGGGTGTGCCGATTTGCCCCAACATTGCTGCCAGCGTGACGATCATCCAGTGTTTTTGCTCACCAAACTGTTGGCGCTGCATTCCCCAGCCAGCCATCAGCATGGTGGTATTTTGGTGGAAAATAGCCGCCAGCTCGCGGATTTTCGCTGCGCCAACACCACAAATCTCTGCTGCCCATTCGGCGGTTTTCGCTATTCCGTCACTCTCGCCCAGCAAATAAGAGGCGAAGACGGCATAACCTGTGGTGCAACGCGCCAGAAACGCTTCGTCGTGCCAACCATTTTCCACCAGCGTATGGGCGATCCCCAGCATCAGCGCAACATCGGTGCCCATGTGCGGTGCCACCCACTCCATTTTATCGCCAAAGAAATCGACGGTTTCCGATCGCATTGGATCAATGCAGATCAGCTTTTTCCCGCTGTCACGCAGTGCAGAAAAGTAAGAAAGCCCCTGCTCATCGGATGCATTCCACGCAATTTTCAGCGTATTGAGTGGGTTAGCACTCCACAGCACCACGACATCGCTATGTTCCAGCACCAGCGGCCAACTGGTCTGCTGTTGATAAACTTCACTACCACCCACGACATACGGCATGATCGCCTGTGCCGCGCCGGTCGAATAATCCCCCAGATGCCCGGTATAACCGCCTGCCAGCGCCATATAGCGTTGTAATAATGTCGAGGCCTTATGCAGCACGCCGTTTGAACGCCAGCCGTAGGAACCAGCAAAAATCGATGCCGGACCATAAGCCTCACGAATGCGTTTATGTTGTTGGTGAATAAGATCCAGCGCCTCATCCCAACTCACGCGAACAAATTCATCCTGCCCACGAATGCCTTGCGGGTTTTCCGGTGACGCGAGAAAGCCTTTGCGCACCATTGGAAATCGTACCCGCGTATTGCTGTGAACCTGGTCGCGAACCGCGCTCTGCAAGGAGTTTTCCATTCCTGTGGCTAACGCGCCACGCGAGCTAAACACGGTTTCACCGTCGGTTTCAACCAGCATGGGCCCCCAATGGGCGGCAGTCAGAACGGAATATCGTGAGGATGAGTTGGCCAAACCGAAGACTCCTGAAAGGTTAGATGTATTGAGCAGTTAAATATTACTTACAAATTTCCGAGTATTCCCAGGAATAATCTTCATGTTCACGCGGCATAATCTCCCGCCACGGAACCCGTGGCAAAGAATAAAAAGGTTATTAAGGATTAACAATGAAGAAACGTGTTTATCTTATTGCCGCCGTAGTGAGTGGTGCTCTGGCGGTATCTGGCTGCACAACTAACCCTTACACCGGCGAACGCGAAGCAGGTAAATCTGCTATCGGCGCAGGTCTGGGCTCTCTCGTGGGCGCGGGTATTGGTGCGCTATCTTCTTCGAAGAAAGATCGCGGTAAAGGCGCGCTGATTGGCGCAGCAGCAGGCGCAGCTCTGGGCGGCGGCGTGGGTTATTACATGGATGTGCAGGAAGCGAAGCTGCGTGACAAAATGCGCGGCACTGGTGTTAGCGTAACCCGCAGCGGGGATAACATTATCCTCAATATGCCGAACAATGTGACCTTCGACAGCAGCAGCGCGACCCTGAAACCGGCGGGCGCTAACACCCTGACCGGCGTGGCAATGGTACTGAAAGAGTATCCGAAAACGGCGGTTAACGTGATTGGTTATACCGACAGCACGGGTGGTCACGACCTGAACATGCGTCTCTCCCAGCAACGTGCGGATTCCGTTGCCAGCGCGTTGATCACCCAGGGCGTGGACGCCAGCCGCATCCGTACTCAGGGCCTTGGCCCGGCTAACCCAATCGCCAGCAACAGCACCGCAGAAGGTAAGGCGCAAAACCGCCGTGTAGAAATTACCTTAAGCCCGCTGTAATCCCTTTCATGCCAGGTGATGCAGAAATCACCTGGCATTCTTCAGTTTTCCTTCATCATATTTCAGGCTAAGGTGATCGCCTTATCAGTGAATGGAGAGAAGCATGAAGCCGTCCGTTATCCTCTACAAAGCCTTACCTGATGATTTACTGCAACGCCTGCAAGAGCATTTCACCGTTCACCAGGTGGCAAACCTCAGCCCACAAACCGTCGATCAAAATGCAGCAATTTTTGCAGAAGCTGAAGGTTTACTGGGTTCAAACGAGAATGTAGATGCCGCATTGCTGGAAAAAATGCCGAAACTGCGTGCCACATCAACGATCTCCGTCGGCTATGACAATTTTGATGTCGATGCGCTTACCGCCCGAAAAATTCTGCTGATGCACACGCCAACCGTATTAACAGAAACCGTCGCCGATACGCTGATGGCGCTGGTGTTGTCTACCGCTCGTCGGGTTGTGGAGGTAGCAGAACGGGTAAAAGCAGGCGAATGGACCGCGAGCATAGGCCCGGACTGGTACGGCACTGACGTTCACCATAAAACACTGGGCATTGTCGGGATGGGACGGATCGGCATGGCGCTGGCACAACGTGCGCACTTTGGCTTCAACATGCCCATCCTCTATAACGCGCGCCGCCACCATAAAGAAGCAGAAGAACGCTTCAACGCCCGCTACTGCGATTTGGATACTCTGTTACAAGAGTCAGATTTCGTTTGCCTGATCCTGCCGTTAACTGATGAGACGCATCATCTGTTTGGCGCAGAACAATTCGCCAAAATGAAATCCTCCGCCATTTTCATTAATGCCGGACGTGGCCCGGTGGTTGACGAAAATGCACTGATCGCAGCATTGCAGAAAGGGGAAATTCACGCCGCCGGGCTGGATGTCTTCGAACAAGAGCCACTGTCCGTAGATTCGCCGTTGCTCTCAATGGCCAACGTCGTCGCAGTACCGCATATTGGATCTGCCACCCATGAGACGCGTTATGGCATGGCCGCCTGTGCCGTGGATAATTTGATTGATGCGTTACAAGGAAAGGTTGAGAAGAACTGTGTGAATCCGCACGTCGCGGACTAAGCCGCGACTGCGTGGAGTAAAGCCCGATAATCTCTCGGGCTTTTACTCTTTATTGGGTTGCAGTAACTGCTGTAGTCCAGGCCTGATTAAACGCCTGATGTTGTGCCGGTAATGGCGCAATCAGTTTGTTATATTCACTTGCCTGCTGTGAAGTCGGGAACTGGATGCCATTTGCGACAAAGCTCACCTGAGTACCTTGTTGGGCAATGTAGTCTCCAACCATCACCAGTTGTTGCGTGAAAGTTTGTGCCGCCGGAATCAACGGTTGCAATGCATCAGCTGGCGTCGTTACCACTTTGGTGAATGCCTGATCAAAGACCGGTTTCAAATCATCGCTCTGTTTTAGCGCAGAGTGCGCAGCATCGGCCTGCAACTTCGCATTTTGCAGTTGTTGCGCCAGCACACCCAGCGAACCGTTCATTTCACGCAGCGGACCGCTTTGCGTAACGTAATCCTGCGGTACGCGAATTGCGTTAACGCTGTCTACAACCGGGCGCAGACCGGAATCCATCGCCTGATTCACCTGCTGAGAATAACCATACAGAATCGCGTAATCAGAGACAAAAGGACCAAACTGTTTTTTCTGATCGGCAGTCAGGGTTGGTAGACGTTCACCGCTACGCATCACTGTATTCTGCAGGAAGTCGATAAACGCTTTACGCTGATCGCCTTCTTTATCAAAACACCCACTCAGGCTAACTACCATTAATAACGCCGCAAGAGGCGCAAACCAGCGAGAGCAGGACTTTCCTGTCGCCATTTTCTTACTCCTTTCACCCAAAAAAAGCGCACAACGACACACGCGTGTCTGACGTGACAAGGATAGTCCAGGACAGGCTTGCAGGATACCCTTTCTACGTAATCTTCCTGGTAAAATCATGGAGAAAATGAAACAAGGTTAATTTGTTGTTTCATTGTTAAAAAATGATATTGCCGTTGCCTTTTTTGTAGCCAGAGATTTACGCCTTCGCAGAAGGTTAGATTTTCGAAATCTTTACAAACCGGGAGTGGTAAGAGATATATCGGCATTTATCAGATCGTTAGGTGGCTATAAGTCACGCTAAATGACTGGCTGAATCGAATCATAGCCAGAGCATGCCCTGACTTCACCCCGCTGTGTATGCTTTTCCCGACTATTCTTAATGAGCTTCGATGCAATTCACGATCCCGCAGTGTGATTTGAGGAGTTTTCAATGGAATATAAAGATCCAATGCATGAGCTGTTGAGCAGCCTGGAACAGATTGTTTTTAAAGATGAAACGCAGAAAATTACCCTGACGCACAGAACAACGTCCTGTACCGAAATTGAGCAGTTACGAAAAGGGACAGGATTAAAAATCGATGATTTCGCCCGGGTTTTGGGCGTATCAGTCGCCATGGTAAAGGAATGGGAATCCAGACGCGTGAAGCCTTCAAGTGCCGAACTAAAATTGATGCGTTTGATTCAAGCCAACCCGGCATTAAGTAAGCAGTTGATGGAATAGACTTTTATCCACTTTATTGCTGTTTACGGTCCTGATGACAGGACCGTTTTCCAACCGATTAATCATAAATATGAAAAATAATTGTTGCATCACCCGCCAATGCGTGGCTTAATGCACATCAACGGTTTGACGTACAGACCATTAAAGCAGTGTAGTAAGGCAAGTCCCTTCAAGAGTTATCGTTGATACCCCTCGTAGTGCACATTCCTTTAACGCTTCAAAATCTGTAAAGCACGCCATATCGCCGAAAGGCACACTTAATTATTAAAGGTAATACACTATGTCCGGTAAAATGACTGGTATCGTAAAATGGTTCAACGCTGACAAAGGCTTCGGCTTCATCACTCCTGACGATGGCTCTAAAGACGTGTTCGTACACTTCTCTGCTATCCAGAACGATGGTTACAAATCTCTGGACGAAGGTCAGAAAGTGTCCTTCACCATCGAAAGCGGCGCTAAAGGCCCGGCAGCTGGTAACGTAACCAGCCTGTAATCTCTGCTAAAAAGCACAGAATCTAAGATCCCTGCCATTTGGCGGGGATTTTTTTATTTGTTTTTCAGGAAATAAATAATCGATCGCGTAATAAAATCTAGTATTATTTTTGTGAAGAATAAATTTGGGTGCAATGAGAATGCGCAACGCCGTAAGAAAGGCGGGAATAACTTCCCGCCGAAGACCCTTACTCTTTCAAATTGCAGGCTAAAAATGCCGCCAGCTCATAACTCCCCTGTTTAATATGCAATTCACACAGTGAATCTCTTATCATCCAGGTGAAAAATAAAAGCGTGAAACAAATCACTATTAAAGAAAGCAATCTATATTTCTGCGGCATTCCCAGCCCCCTATGTTGATTTCCAACGAGTAAGAGGCTAACCTTATGGTGTCTATGCATAGAGGGGCCTCACTTTGATTTATAGTCAGGTGGGGCTTTTCTCTGTCTGCCTTTCGGTGAATACCTGAGACAAACAGTCTCAAGCACCCGTGGCTATTCTAGCTTAATAAGTTTGTTTCTTCTCCTTGATATAATCCTAAAAAAATCTCATAAAATTAATATATGAGATAATCTTTATTCAGCAGAAGATTATTAAAGGTTGCTGTATTATTTAGCGATAAAAAAAGCCTGCCAGATGGCAGGCTTTTTAATAACGGCGTTATTACTGCAACAGCGAAATATCCGCAACGCGCAGGAACAGTTCGCGCAGTTTCTCCAGCATGGTCAGACGGTTGATACGCAATTCTTTGTCATCAACCATGACCATCACTTTATCGAAGAAGGCATCGACCGGTTCACGCAGCTCTGCCAGTTCGACCAGCGCATCCTGGTAACGACCTTCCGCAAAGTACGGCTCCAGCTTGTCACGTAGCACCACAACCTGCATCGCCAGTTTAATTTCTTCCGGCTCTTTCAGAGTAGAGGCATTCACGCGATCGCTCAGCACTTCGTCAGATTTCGCCAGGATGTTAGATACACGTTTGTTCGCCGCCGCCAGTGCTGCAGCTGCTTCCAGGGTACGGAAGTGCGATACCGCTTTCATGCGGGCATCGAAATCAGCCGGACGAGTCGGACGACGCGCCAGTACCGCCTGGATGGTGTCAACGGTATAACCTTCGTCCTGATACCAGGCGCGGAAGCGACCGAGCATAAAGTCGATAACATCATCAACTACGTTGGCATTAGTCAGCTTATCGCCATACAGACGCACCGCTTCTTCGGTCAGCGTTTGCAGATCAAGGTTGAGGTTCTTCTCAACGATAATTCGCAGCACGCCAAGTGCGGCACGACGCAGCGCAAACGGGTCTTTGTCACCTTTCGGATGCTGACCGATACCGAAGATACCCGCCAGAGTATCCATCTTATCAGCAATCGCCAGCGCACAAGCTACCGGGTTGGACGGCAGGTCATCACCGGCAAAGCGCGGCTGATACTGCTCATTCAGCGCGACGGCTACGTCTTCCGCTTCGCCATCGTGACGCGCGTAGTGCATCCCCATAACGCCTTGGGTGTCGGTGAACTCGAAGACCATGTTGGTCATCAGGTCACACTTAGACAGCAGGCCCGCACGGGTTGCGTGGTTAACGTCAGCGCCAATCTGTTCGGCGATCCAGCCAGCCAGCGCCTGGATGCGGTCAGTCTTGTCACGCAGCGTACCCAGCTGTTGCTGGAACAGCACGGTTTGCAGGCGCGGCAGGTTATCTTCCAGACGTTTTTTACGGTCGGTGTTGAAGAAGAACTCGGCATCAGCCAGACGTGGACGAACGACTTTCTCGTTACCAGAGATAATTTGCTGCGGATCTTTCGATTCGATGTTGGCAACGAAGATAAAGTTCGGCAGCAGTTTGCCGTCGTTCGCATACACCGGGAAGTACTTCTGGTCACCTTTCATGGTGTAAACCAGTGCTTCAGACGGCACCGCGAGGAATTTCTCTTCAAATTTCGCGGTTAGAACGACCGGCCACTCCACCAGCGAAGCCACTTCTTCCAGCAGGCTTTCGCTTAAGTCAGCGTTACCGCCAATCTTACGCGCTGCTTCTTCGGCATCGGCTTTAATCTTCGCCTTACGTTCTTCGTAATCGGCGATGACTTTCCCGCGCTCACGCAGAATTTCCGGATACTGATCGGCGTTATCGATGGTGAATTCCGGCTCGCCCATAAAGCGGTGGCCGCGAATCACGCGATCGGACTGAATGCCCAGAATGGTTGCCGGAATGACTTTGTCGCCCAGCAGCAGGGTCACGGTGTGCACCGGACGCACGAAGTGCACGTCGCTTGCACCCCAGCGCATCAGTTTCGGAATCGGCAGTTTCGCCAGCGAAGTCGCAACCATATTCGGCAGCAGTGCTTCAGTGCTTTCGCCCTTCACATGGGCGCGATACAGCAGCCATTCGCCTTTATCGGTAGTCAGACGCTCAGCCTGGTCAACGGTAATACCGCAACCACGCGCCCAACCTTCTGCCGCTTTGCTCGGTTTGCCTTCAGCGTCGAACGCCTGGGCAATCGCCGGGCCGCGTTTTTCGATTTCACGATCCGGTTGCGCTTCCGCCAGGTTAGCTACTTTCAGCGCCAGACGACGCGGAGCAGCAAACCATTGAACGGTGCCGTGCGCGAGGCCTGCGTTATCCAGCTCCGCAGTAAAGTTCGCAGCAAAGGACTCTGCCAGGCTGCGCAGTGCTTTTGGTGGCAGCTCTTCAGTGCCGATTTCCACCAGAAAAGTTTTCTCAGACATAGCCGCCTCTTACTTATCTTTGTTGCACATCGGGAAGCCGAGGGCTTCACGGGAAGCGTAATATGCTTCTGCCACTGCTTTGGTCAGGGTGCGAATGCGCAGAATGTAGCGCTGACGCTCGGTGACGGAGATGGCTTTACGCGCATCCAGCAGGTTGAAGCTGTGGGCGGCTTTCAGAATACGCTCGTAAGCTGGCAGCGGCAGCGGATTTTCCAGCGCCAGCAACTGCTGCGCTTCTTTCTCGTACTGCTCGAAGCAGGTGAACAGGAAGTCCACGTCCGCGTATTCGAAGTTGTAAGTGGACTGCTCCACTTCGTTCTGATGGAACACGTCGCCGTAGGTGGTTTTACCCAGCGGGCCGTCGCTCCAGACCAGGTCGTAAACGCTGTCTACGCCCTGAATGTACATGGCCAGACGTTCCAGACCGTAGGTGATCTCGCCGGTAACCGGTTTACACTCCAGACCACCAACCTGCTGGAAGTAAGTGAACTGCGTCACTTCCATGCCGTTTAGCCACACTTCCCAGCCCAGTCCCCAGGCACCCAGCGTCGGGTTTTCCCAGTTATCTTCCACGAAACGGATATCGTGGATAGTCGGGTCCATGCCCAGCTCTTTCAGAGAACCAAGGTACAGCTCCTGAATATTGTCCGGCGATGGCTTAATGACCACCTGGAACTGATAGTAGTGCTGTAAACGGTTGGGGTTTTCGCCGTAGCGACCATCGGTCGGGCGACGAGAAGGCTGAACATAAGCAGCCGCCATCGGTTCTGGCCCCAGCGCGCGCAGACAGGTCATTGGGTGAGAGGTTCCCGCGCCGACTTCCATGTCCAATGGTTGAACAATGGTGCAGCCCTGGCGAGCCCAGTAATCCTGTAAGGTCAGGATCAAGCCCTGGAAGGTCCTGGTATCAAACTTTTGCATATTATTTCGTGCTGGATACGTGTGGATTTAAAGGAAGGGATCAGTATACCCGCTGGATGGAAGATATACAGTATGAAACGGGAAAAAGCAGGGCTTAACGCATGGAAAGATGCAAAAAATGGCCATCTGCGTCAAAAGAACAGACAAACTGCTCTTTACGGAAGGTATAACCGCGCATTTCATAGCTTCCCTGGAACTGTTCGAAGGCGGTGACGTCGATTTTTTGCTCGCCGGTGTTATAACGTTTTGCCGCCTGATCCTTGCATAACGCTTCCATATTCAACGAACGCAGAGGATCAACCTTTACCCGTTGTGCTTTCTGCACGGGTGACGGTGTAGAACAACCCACTAGCACCATAAGCGCCATTGCCGGAAAGAAAGCGTTCATCATCATTAAATTACCGTCTGGTTTGCAGGTGAGTCTTATTATTTATATCGGTATAGTGGCTGATATCTTACGAATTTCCTTAAGCCTCTATAAGCTGTAGTGTTAAAACTCAGATTATTCCAGTGCGCCAACTGAATGATTTATCGGTCAGACTTTTTTTAACCAGATACAGAGACACAGATGCAGCCCAAAATTTACTGGATTGATAACCTGCGAGGGATAGCGTGTTTAATGGTGGTGATGATTCACACCACTACCTGGTATGTGACCAATGCTCATAGTGTTAGCCCCGTCACCTGGGATATCGCCAATGTTCTGAACTCTGCCTCTCGTGTCAGCGTGCCGCTATTTTTCATGATTTCCGGCTATCTCTTTTTTGGCGAACGCAGCGCCCAGCCGCGCCATTTCTTGCGTATCGGCTTATGTCTGTTTTTTTATAGCGCAATCGCGCTGCTCTACATTGCACTGTTTACCTCCATTAATGTGGAGTTAGCGCTGAAAAACCTGCTGCAAAAGCCAGTGTTTTACCACTTATGGTTTTTCTTCGCGATTGCGGTGATTTATCTGGTTTCACCGCTGATTCAGGTGAAGAACGTCGGCGGAAAAATGTTGCTGGTGCTAATGGTGGTGATTGGTATCATCGCTAACCCAAACACCGTGCCGCAGAAAATCGACGGTTTTGAATGGCTGCCAATTAACTTATATATCAATGGCGATACTTTTTACTACATTCTGTATGGCATGTTGGGCCGCGCTATAGGGATGATGGACACACAGCATAAAGCACTGTCGTGGGTGAGCGCCGCACTGTTTGCGACGGGAGTTTTTATTATCTCTCGCGGGACATTATATGAATTGCAGTGGCGCGGAAATTTTGCCGATACCTGGTATCTTTACTGTGGGCCGATGGTTTTTATCTGCGCAATCGCGCTATTGACTCTGGTTAAAAACACGCTGGATACGCGTACCGTTCGCGGACTTGGCTTAATCTCCCGCCATTCGTTGGGCATATACGGGTTCCACGCCTTGATTATCCATGCGCTGCGCACCCGGGGGATTGAGCTTAAAAACTGGCCAATACTGGATATTATTTGGATATTTTGCGCGACATTGGCAGCGAGTTTGTTACTTTCTATGCTGGTACAACGAATCGACAGAAACAGATTAGTGAGTTAAGTAAAAGCCCGGTCACATTGGACTGACCGGGCTTACGTGAGTTATTCGCTGTATTCTTCCTGGGTAACCTGTGTTTCTTTTGGTGGGTTTATTCCGGCATCACGAATATTTTTCTGCACCGCTACTGCACCAAACAAGCTTAAGAAGAAAGCCAGTCCATAAAAACCTTTTTCGCTGAGTAATAATGTCGCATTCCACAGACCTACCATCAGTAATGCAACAGAGATAATAAAGACAGTCAGGCAGGTCATATAATAAATGGAAGTGGTCGGTATGCCTTCATACTTGTTCCGAACGGTCTTTTGATAAGACGCCGCAGAAAACAGTCCTAATACCAGTACGGCAAAATAATATCCTTTTTCATTTAACTGCATCTCTGCATTCCATAGCCCTAACAGATAGGTAACGATACCACCAACGAGAGCTATCCATGACACAATACTAAAGGCCGGTGAATAGGTTGATATTTTGTTGTCCATCACAGTATTCCTTTCATTCCTGAATGTGTAAGAGCTTTATGTTGCTCATACCGAGCGAAACAAACGCATTTGACCAAACAAGCAGACAAAAAAGGCGATGGGGTAGATCACCATTTCATAAGCATTGATAGGTGCATTTAAAACACCGATAAACAAGAGACCGATAGTGATTAACGCAACTAACTGGCAAATATGGGTAAAAAAATTATCCAGTTGCCCGAGTTTTTCTGCGCGAAGATATGCATAGTTGCCAAAAGTTGCTGTCATTAACACGCCAAGAAAATAGCCTTTTCCACTCAACAATGGGCATGAGATCCATAGCCCAACCAGATAAACCAGCGCCCCGACAACAAATAATAGTTTTGCCACAGTTTTTGAGGTTTTCATAACGATCTCCATATCTACCAGCGATACATTACGAGTAACCAACGAAAGACAAAACTGAAAAATGCCATTAACAAATGATTTTCAGAATAAATTCATACTAAATATTAATTAATTGCTGAGATATATAGATGTGAATTATCCCCCACCCGGTCAGGCAGGGGATAACGTTTACGCCATTAATGGCAGAAGTTGCTGATAGAGGCGACGGAATGTTTCACGTCGTGGCTGATAAGCGGCATAACGCTGCGCATCTGGTAGATGCGACTGTTCTAACGGTAGTTGCGGCAACAACTCAATGAGCGATTTCTCTGGATTCGCCGCAATCTGCGCCAGCCTTGCTGCGCCCAGTGCTGGCCCCACATCCCCCCCCGTACGGTAATCGAGCTGCTGACCGCTGATATCCGCCAGCATCTGACGCCAGTACTCACTACGCGCCCCGCCACCAATCAACGTAACACTTTGCGGTTTAATGCCGCAGGCATGCACGACATCCATGCCATCTGCCAGCGCATAACCCACGCCTTCCAGCACTGCTCGCGCCAGTTCATTGGGGCCATGTTGATGAGTCAAACCAAAGAAAACCCCTTTCGCCTGGGGATTATTGTGTGGTGTACGCTCGCCGGAAAGATAAGGCAGAAACCAAACTGGCTCGGCACTTTCATCAGCCTGTTGAGCTGCAGCGATTAAAGCTGGGACATTGCTCAGGCCGGTTAATTTCGCGGCCCAATCCAGACACGACGCTGCACTCAGCATTACAGACATTAAATGCCAACGCTGCGGTAGCGCATGGCAAAAGCTGTGTACGGCGCTTTCTGGCTTGCTTAAGAACCCTTCGCTGACAGCAAAATAGACCCCCGACGTCCCCAGCGATAACATTGCCTGATTAGCATCAACCATTCCCACACCAACTGCACCAGCTGCATTGTCGCCACCGCCTGCGACAACTGGCACCGTCGCCATACCCCACGCTTTCGCAACTTCAGGTAACAAAGCACCAGTAATTTCGCTGCCTTCGTATAATGCGGGCATCTGGTCACGAGATAAGTCGCAAGCCTGCAGCATGACGTCACTCCAGTCACGCTTTGCGACATCCAGCCACATGGTGCCAGCTGCGTCAGACATATCGCTGGCAAACTCCCCCGTCATACGCAGACGCAAGTAATCTTTCGGTAATAATACTTTGTCGATTTGACGGAATATCTCCGGCTCATGCCGCTGAACCCATAGCAATTTAGGCGCAGTAAATCCGGGCATCATCAGGTTGCCGGTAATCACTCGTGATTGCGGAACTCTCGCTTCCAGCAAAGCGCACTCTTGCGCACAGCGCCCGTCGTTCCACAAAATGGCAGGGCGCAATACCCGTTGTTGAGCATCCAGTAAGGTTGCTCCGTGCATCTGGCCGGCAATACCCAATGCTTTAACGTCCTGCAGAGAATGCTGATCGCCCAGAGCTTTCATTGCGCGATCAGTTGCCTGCCACCACTGTTCCGGGTCTTGTTCCGACCAGAGTGGATGCGGGCGCGAAACGGTCAGCTTTTCCGTTTGCGAAGCAACCACCTCACCCTGCTCGTTAAGCAAAATAACTTTTACGCCCGAGGTGCCAAGATCTATCCCGATATACATATCGATCGCTCCTTAAAAAAATGCCCGGTATCGCTACCGATAACCGGGCCAACGGACTGCACAGTTAGCCGTTATTTGTCGAACAGATAATGATTTACCAGATTTTCCAGTTGCTCCTGGCGACCACTCTGATGCACCGGAGACAAATTATGTTCCTGAGCATATTTGGCTAAATCTGCCAGTGACATTTGGCCTTTCAGGATTTGCTGGCCTAATTCGCTATTCCAGCCGGAATAACGCTGCGCGATGCGTTTATCCAGCTCGCCATCTTCAATCATGCGCGCTGCAATTTTCAGCGCCAGTGCCATCGTATCCATCGCGCCGATATGACCGTAAAACAGATCATATTTATCAGTACTTTGACGACGTACTTTGGCATCGAAGTTCAGACCGCCGGTGGTGAAACCGCCTGCTTTGAGAATTTCATACATTACCAGCGCATTCTCTTCCACACTGTTCGGGAACTGATCGGTGTCCCAGCCCAGTTGAGCATCGCCACGGTTGGCGTCGACAGAACCAAACAGGCCAAGCGCAATGGCGGTGGCTATTTCATGATGGAAAGAGTGACCTGCCAGCGTCGCGTGGTTAGCTTCAATGTTCAGTTTAATCTCTTTTTCCAGACCAAACTGTTTCAGGAAGCCATAGACTGTCGCAGCATCGTAATCATATTGATGTTTGGTCGGTTCTTGCGGTTTCGGTTCGATAAGCAACGTGCCCTGGAAGCCGATTTTATGTTTATGCTCAACCACCATTTGCATAAAGCGGCCCAGTTGTTCACGCTCCTGACGCAAATCGGTATTTAACAGCGTTTCGTAACCTTCACGACCGCCCCACAGGACATAGTTTTCACCACCCAATTTATGGGTTGCTTCCATCGCTGTAACAACTTGCGTTGCCGCCCAGCTGAAGACTTCTGGATCTGGGTTCGTCGCCGCACCCGCGCCATAGCGAGGGTTTGTAAAGCAGTTAGCGGTTCCCCACAGCAGCTTCACGCCGCTCTCTTCTTGCTTGCCTGCCAGGACATCAACCATTTGCGCAAAATTATTGATGTACTCTTTTAACGACGCGCCCTCAGGGGAAACATCCACATCGTGGAAGCAATAAAATGGCACATGTAACTTGTGGAAAAACTCAAATGCGACATCTGCTTTACGCTTCGCCAACGCCAGTGCCTCACCAGGCTGCTGCCACGGACGATTAAACGCCCCCACACCAAACATATCCGCCCCGTTCCAGCAGAAGGTGTGCCAGTAGCAGGCGGCAAAACGCAAGTGCTCTTCCATACGCTTACCCAACACCAGTTCGTCGGGATTGTAGTGACGGAATGCTAACGGGTTTGAGGATTTTGAGCCTTCATAACGAACGCGATCGAGCTGGTCAAAATAGGCTTGCATATTGAACTCCATAATCAGGTAATGCCGCGGGTGATGGATGATGTCGTAATATTGGGCACTCCCTTTCAGTTGCTCAATTATGTTATTTCACACTGCTATTGAGATAATTCACAAGTGTGCGCTCGCTCGCAAAATAAAATGGAATGATGAAACTGGGTAATTCCTCGAAGAGAAAAATGCAATAAGTACAATTGCGCAACAAAAGTAAGATCTCGGTCATAAATCAAGAAATAAACCAAAAATCGTAATCGAAAGATAAAAATCTGTAATTGTTTTCCCCTGTTTAGTTGCTAAAAATTGGTTACGTTTATCGCGGTGATTGTTACTTATTAAAGCTGTCCTCTAACTACAGAAGGCCCTACACCATGAAAATAAAGAACATTCTACTCACCCTTTGCACCTCACTCCTGCTTACCAACGTTGCTGCACACGCCAAAGAAGTCAAAATAGGTATGGCGATTGATGATCTCCGTCTTGAACGCTGGCAAAAAGATCGAGATATCTTTGTGAAAAAGGCAGAATCTCTCGGCGCGAAAGTATTTGTACAGTCTGCAAATGGCAATGAAGAAACACAAATGTCGCAGATTGAAAACATGATAAACCGGGGTGTCGATGTTCTTGTCATTATTCCGTATAACGGTCAGGTATTAAGTAACGTTGTAAAAGAAGCCAAACAAGAAGGCATTAAAGTATTAGCTTACGACCGTATGATTAACGATGCGGATATCGATTTTTATATTTCTTTCGATAACGAAAAAGTCGGTGAACTGCAGGCAAAAGCCCTGGTCGATATTGTTCCGCAAGGTAATTACTTCCTGATGGGCGGCTCGCCGGTAGATAACAACGCTAAGCTGTTCCGCGCCGGACAAATGAAAGTGTTAAAACCTTACGTTGATTCCGGAAAAATTAAAGTCGTTGGTGACCAATGGGTTGATGGCTGGTTACCGGAAAACGCATTGAAAATTATGGAAAACGCGCTAACCGCCAATAATAACAAAATTGATGCTGTAGTTGCCTCAAACGATGCCACCGCAGGTGGGGCAATTCAGGCATTAAGCGCGCAAGGTTTATCAGGGAAAGTAGCAATTTCCGGCCAGGATGCGGATCTCGCAGGTATTAAACGTATTGCTGCCGGTACGCAAACTATGACGGTATATAAACCTATTACATTGCTGGCAAATACTGCCGCAGAAATTGCCGTTGAGTTGGGCAATGGTCAGGAGCCAAAAGCAGATACCTCACTGAATAATGGCCTGAAAGATGTCCCCTCCCGCCTCCTGACACCGATCGATGTGAATAAAAACAACATCAAAGATACGGTAATTAAAGACGGATTCCACAAAGAGAGCGAGCTGTAAGCGTTACGCCCTAGCGCGGAGCGGGGGCGTGATTTCTCTCCATGCCGCGTGAATGAATTGGCTTAGGTGGAGTCGTTATGCCTTATCTACTTGAAATGAAGAACATTACCAAAACCTTCGGCAGTGTGAAGGCGATTGATAACGTCAGCTTGCGGTTGAATGCTGGCGAAATCGTCTCACTCTGTGGGGAAAATGGGTCTGGTAAATCAACGCTGATGAAAGTGCTGTGTGGTATTTATCCCCATGGCTCCTACGAAGGCGAAATTATTTTTGCGGGAGAAGAGATTCAGGCGAGTCACATCCGCGATACCGAACGCAAAGGTATCGCCATCATTCACCAGGAATTGGCCCTGGTGAAAGAATTGACCGTGCTGGAAAATATCTTCCTGGGTAACGAAATAACCCACAATGGCATTATGGATTATGACCTGATGACGCTACGCTGTCAGAAGCTGCTCGCACAGGTCAGTTTATCCATTTCACCTGATACCCGCGTTGGCGATTTAGGGCTTGGGCAACAACAACTGGTTGAAATTGCCAAGGCACTTAATAAACAGGTGCGCTTGTTAATTCTCGATGAACCGACAGCCTCATTAACTGAGCAGGAAACGTCGGTTTTACTGGATATTATTCGCGATCTACAACAGCACGGTATCGCCTGTATTTATATTTCGCACAAACTCAACGAAGTCAAAGCGATTTCCGATACGATTTGCGTTATTCGCGACGGACAGCACATTGGTACGCGTGATGCTGCCGGAATGAGTGAAGACGATATTATCACCATGATGGTCGGGCGAGAGTTAACCGCGCTTTACCCTAATGAACCACATACCACCGGAGATGAAATATTACGTATTGAACATCTGACGGCATGGCATCCGGTTAATCGTCATATTAAACGAGTTAATGATGTCTCGTTTTCCCTGAAACGTGGCGAAATACTGGGTATTGCCGGACTCGTTGGTGCCGGACGTACCGAGACCATTCAGTGCCTGTTTGGTGTGTGGCCCGGACAATGGGAAGGAAAAATTTATATTGATGGCAAACAGGTAGATATTCGTAACTGTCAGCAAGCCATCGCCCAGGGGATTGCGATGGTCCCCGAAGACAGAAAGCGCGACGGCATCGTTCCGGTAATGGCGGTTGGTAAAAATATTACCCTCGCCGCACTCAATAAATTTACCGGTGGCATTAGCCAGCTTGATGACGCGGCAGAGCAAAAATGTATTCTGGAATCAATCCAGCAACTCAAAGTTAAAACGTCGTCCCCCGACCTTGCTATTGGACGTTTGAGCGGCGGCAATCAGCAAAAAGCGATCCTCGCTCGCTGTCTGTTACTTAACCCGCGCATTCTCATTCTTGATGAACCCACCAGGGGTATCGATATTGGCGCGAAATACGAGATCTACAAATTAATTAACCAACTCGTCCAGCAGGGTATTGCCGTTATTGTCATCTCTTCTGAATTACCTGAAGTGCTCGGCCTTAGCGATCGTGTACTAGTGATGCATGAAGGGAAACTAAAAGCCAACCTGATAAATCATAACCTGACTCAGGAGCAGGTGATGGAAGCCGCATTGAGGAGCGAACATCATGTCGAAAAGCAATCCGTCTGAAGTGAAATTGGCCGTACCGACATTCGGTGGCTTCTCCGGGCTGAAATCACTGAATTTGCAGGTCTTCGTGATGATTGCAGCTATCATCGCAATCATGCTGTTCTTTACCTGGACCACCGATGGTGCCTACTTAAGCGCCCGTAACGTCTCCAACCTGTTACGCCAGACCGCGATTACCGGCATCCTCGCGGTAGGAATGGTGTTCGTCATAATTTCTGCTGAAATCGACCTTTCCGTCGGCTCAATGATGGGGCTATTAGGTGGCGTCGCGGCGATTTGTGACGTCTGGCTAGGCTGGCCTTTGCCACTTACCATCATTGTGACGTTGGTTCTGGGACTGCTTCTCGGTGCCTGGAACGGATGGTGGGTCGCGTACCGCAAAGTCCCTTCATTTATTGTCACTCTCGCGGGCATGTTGGCATTTCGCGGCATACTCATTGGCATCACCAACGGCACGACTGTATCCCCCACCAGCGCCGCGATGTCACAAATTGGGCAAAGCTATCTCCCCGCCAGCACCGGCTTCATCATTGGCGCGCTTGGCTTAATGGCTTTTGTTGGTTGGCAATGGCGCGGAAGAATGCGCCGTCAGGCTTTGGGTTTGCAGTCTCCGGCCTCTACCGCAGTAGTCGGTCGCCAGGCTTTAACCGCTATCATCGTATTAGGCGCAATCTGGCTGTTGAATGATTACCGTGGCGTTCCCACTCCTGTTCTGCTGCTGACGTTGCTGTTACTCGGCGGAATGTTTATGGCAACGCGGACGGCATTTGGACGACGCATTTATGCCATCGGCGGCAATCTGGAAGCAGCACGGCTCTCCGGGATTAACGTTGAACGCACCAAACTTGCCGTGTTCGCAATTAACGGATTAATGGTAGCCATCGCCGGATTAATCCTCAGTTCTCGACTTGGCGCTGGTTCACCTTCTGCGGGGAATATCGCCGAGCTGGACGCAATTGCAGCATGCGTGATTGGCGGCACCAGCCTGGCTGGCGGTGTCGGGAGCGTGGCTGGAGCGGTAATGGGGGCATTTATCATGGCTTCACTGGATAACGGCATGAGTATGATGGATGTACCGACCTTCTGGCAGTATATCGTTAAAGGTGCGATTCTGTTGCTGGCAGTATGGATGGACTCCGCAACCAAACGCCGTTCTTGATTTTGATAAAAATTTTCTCAAAGCCGGTAACGTATTACCGGTTTTGAGTTTTTGCATGATTCAGCAGGAAAAGAACCATGTTTACTAAACGTCACCGCATCACATTACTGTTCAATGCCAATAAAGCCTATGACCGGCAGGTAGTAGAAGGCGTAGGGGAATATTTACAGGCGTCACAATCGGAATGGGATATTTTCATTGAAGAAGATTTCCGCGCCCGCATTGATAAAATCAAGGACTGGTTAGGAGATGGCGTCATTGCCGACTTCGACGACAAACAGATCGAGCAAGCGCTGGCTGATGTCGACGTCCCCATTGTTGGGGTTGGCGGCTCGTATCACCTTGCAGAAAGTTACCCACCCGTTCATTACATTGCCACCGATAACTATGCGCTGGTTGAAAGCGCATTTTTGCATTTAAAAGAGAAAGGCGTTAACCGCTTTGCTTTTTATGGTCTTCCGGAATCAAGCGGCAAACGTTGGGCCACTGAACGCGAATATGCATTTCGTCAGCTTGTCGCCGAAGAAAAGTATCGTGGAGTGGTTTATCAGGGGTTAGAAACCGCGCCAGAGAACTGGCAACACGCGCAAAATCGGCTGGCAGACTGGCTACAAACGCTGCCACCGCAAACCGGGATTATTGCCGTTACTGACGCCCGGGCGCGGCATATTCTGCAAGTATGTGAACATCTACACATTCCCGTACCGGAAAAATTATGCGTGATTGGCATCGATAACGAAGAACTGACCCGCTATCTGTCGCGTGTCGCCCTTTCTTCGGTCGCTCAGGGCGCGCGGCAAATGGGCTATCAGGCGGCAAAACTGTTGCATCGATTATTAGATAAAGAAGAAATGCCGCTACAGCGGATTTTGGTCCCTCCAGTTCGCGTCATTGAACGGCGCTCAACAGATTACCGCTCGCTGACCGATCCCGCCGTTATTCAGGCCATGCATTACATTCGTAATCACGCCTGTAAAGGGATTAAAGTGGATCAGGTACTCGATGCGGTCGGGATCTCGCGCTCCAATCTTGAGAAGCGTTTTAAAGAAGAGGTGGGTGAAACCATCCATGCCATGATTCATGCCGAGAAGCTGGAGAAAGCGCGCAGTCTGCTGATTTCAACCACCTTGTCGATCAATGAGATATCGCAAATGTGCGGTTATCCATCGCTGCAATATTTCTACTCTGTTTTTAAAAAAGCATATGACACGACGCCAAAAGAGTATCGCGATGTAAATAGCGAGGTCATGTTGTAGCGATGATGAGAATTGTCGGCGTCGCATCAGGTAACTCAGCACAACCACCTGATGCGATCAAAAGCCTTATCCGACCGACAAGTCGGATAAGGCTCGAGGAAATACAATTACATATGCGCCGCGATTAACCGTTGGTTATCCTGGTACATTGCGAACAGGTAGTTGTTATAACTCTTCCCTTTGGTCGAGTAGCCCTTCAGCTTGTGAATCATCGCTGTGGCAGTCACTTCCTGATCAGCTTTACGCAGCTGCGCACGCGATTTACGGAACGAAGAGTAAGCCGGATGCGTATTGAGGTTAGTGACATAGGCGCTCACCGATTCTTTGACAGAACTAAACTGTGAGTACCCTTTCACTTTACCTGGCGCATTGGTACAACGTCCTTTCATGCATTTCATGCCGAACAGGTTGTTATTGTTGCGCGCCAGCTTCGACGTTCCCCAACCGCTTTCTGCTGCAGCCATCGTCGCCACCATACTGGTAGGGATAATGTCTACGCGTTCAAGCAAGGTATTCCACGGGATTTTTCGCGTATTACCAGACCACTTGACCTTGTAGCGTTTGGCGATGTCTTTCAGACGCGCACGCTCAGCAGGTGACCATTGGCCCTGATACTGTTTTGAAATCAGCCAGTTACGTTCTGCAGTAATGGCTGCATTTTGGCTGGTAATGTAAGGCATTACGGTCCGGAGAAACGCCTTTTTCCTTGGTGTTCCGGAAGGGTATTTTCGCAAATCAGGAAGTGAACTACTCTTTGCACTATTGCGAGAATACTCTTGTTTACTGCTTACCTGTTTATTACTAGCTTTAGTTAAGTGGGACTTTTGACTCGCTGTTGTTGTGTGCGTCTTCGCTAACACCTCACTCGAAAACACCAGAGTGAGTAACATAAGAATCATCGCCCCATATCGTCGTATGGGAGTCAAAATCATCAGGTCTCCTGGTCGGATTTAATCATTCCAACACCTTATATTTTTCACAAATTTGAGAGTTGAATCTCAAATCATATCAAAAATAGCTGTCAAGAGCACCCCAAGGAATAGTCCAAATCTGAAACTATGTCACGTGTTAACGATTCAGATTGGCGCTAAATCGCAGAAAATGTGGGGTTTATCGCAAAATTCAGCCGTTTTTTGCGCGAGATCGCTCACCCTTGCTTCTCATCCTGTGGACTTACCGCTCAGGGATGAGTTTTGTTTGGCTTATCGCTGGCAAACTGTCTGAAATCGCAGCAATAAGGACTCATCCGCCATGAAATTCGCCGCCTGTTTTCTGACACTCCTTCCTGGCTTCGCCGTTGCCGCCAGCTGGACTTCTCCGGGGTTCCCTGCCTTTAGTGAACAGGGAACGGGAACATTTGTCAGCCACGCGCAGTTGCCCAAAGGTACGCGTCCACTAACGCTAAATTTTGACCAACAGTGCTGGCAGCCTGCGGATGCGATAAAACTCAATCAGATGCTTTCCCTGCAACCTTGTAGCAACACGCCGCCTCAATGGCGATTGTTCAGGGACGGCGAATATACGCTGCAAATAGACACCCGCTCCGGCACGCCAACATTGATGATTTCCATCCAGAACGCCGCCGAACCGGTAGCAAGCCAGGTCCGTGTATGCCCGAAATGGGATGGATTACCGCTCACGCTGGATGTCAGCGCCACTTTTCCGGAAGGAGCCGCCGTACGGGATTATTACAGCCAGCAAATTGCGATAGTGAAGAACGGTCAAATAACGTTACAACCCGCTGCCACCAGCAACGGTTTACTCCTGCTGGAACGGGCAGAAACTGACGTCCCTGCCCCTTTCGACTGGCATAACGCCACGGTTTACTTTGTGCTGACAGATCGTTTCGAAAACGGCGATCCCAGTAATGACCAGAGTTACGGACGTCATAAAGACGGTATGGCAGAAATAGGTACTTTTCACGGCGGCGATTTACGTGGCCTGACCAACAAACTGGATTACCTCCAGCAGTTGGGCGTTAATGCTTTATGGATAAGCGCCCCATTTGAGCAAATTCACGGCTGGGTCGGCGGCGGTACAAAAGGCGATTTCCCGCATTATGCCTACCACGGTTATTACACACAGGACTGGACGAATCTTGATGCCAATATGGGCAACGAAGCCGATCTACGGACGCTGGTTGATAGCGCACATCAGCGCGGTATTCGTATTCTCTTTGATGTCGTGATGAACCACACCGGCTATGCCACGCTGGCGGATATGCAGGAGTATCAGTTTGGCGCGTTATATCTTTCTGGTGACGAAGTGAAAAAAACGCTGGGTGAACGCTGGAGCGACTGGAAACCTGCCGCCGGGCAAACCTGGCATAGCTTTAACGATTACATTAATTTCAGCGACAAAACAGGCTGGGATAAATGGTGGGGAAAAAACTGGATCAGAACGGATATCGGCGATTACGACAATCCTGGATTTGACGATCTCACTATGTCGCTGGCCTTTTTGCCGGATATCAAAACCGAATCAACGACCGCTTCTGGTCTGCCGGTGTTCTATAAAAACAAAACGGATACCCACGCTAAAGCCATCGACGGCTTTACCCCTCGCGATTACTTAACCCACTGGTTAAGTCAGTGGGTCCGCGACTATGGGATTGATGGTTTTCGAGTCGATACCGCTAAACATGTTGAGTTGCCCGCCTGGCAGCAACTGAAAACCGAAGCCAGCGCCGCGCTTCGCGAATGGAAAAAAGCTAACCCCGACAAAGCATTAGATGACAAACCTTTCTGGATGACCGGTGAAGCTTGGGGCCACGGCGTGATGCAAAGTGACTACTATCGCCACGGCTTCGATGCGATGATCAATTTCGATTATCAGGAGCAGGCGGCGAAAGCAGTCGATTGTCTGGCGCAGATGGATACGACCTGGCAGCAAATGGCGGAGAAATTGCAGGGTTTCAACGTGTTGAGCTACCTCTCGTCGCATGATACCCGCCTGTTCCGTGAAGGGGGCGACAAAGCAGCAGAGTTATTACTATTAGCGCCAGGCGCGGTACAAATCTTTTATGGTGATGAATCCTCGCGTCCGTTCGGTCCTACAGGTTCTGATCCGCTGCAAGGTACACGTTCGGATATGAACTGGCAGGATGTTAGCGGTAAATCTGCCGCCAGCGTCGCGCACTGGCAGAAAATCAGCCAGTTCCGCGCCCGCCATCCCGCAATTGGCGCGGGCAAACAAACGACACTTTCGCTGAAGCAGGGCTACGGCTTTGTTCGTGAGCATGGCGACGATAAAGTGCTGGTCATCTGGGCTGGGCAACAGTGACTTTTCCGGCTTCCCGTTCGTCAGTACCTCGGGAAGCCGCCAACCAGGATAAAATGTCAGCCCTAATCAGCGTTGCAGGATAAAGCACCACTCACCCTTCAACAGACCGATTTGCACCCCAGCAAATGTAGCGTTATTGTTACCTTCCTTGCTACAGAGTTCGACAGATATCCCGCTATGACATTCTCCCTTTTTGGTGACAAATTTACCCGCCACTCCGGCATTACGCTGCTGATGGAAGATCTGAACGACGGTTTACGCACGCCTGGCGCGATTATGCTCGGCGGCGGTAATCCGGCGCAGATCCCGGAAATGCAGGACTACTTCCAGACGCTACTGACCGACATGCTGGAAAGTGGCAAAGCGACTGATGCACTGTGTAATTACGACGGTCCACAGGGGAAAACGGAGCTACTCACACTGCTTGCCGGAATGCTGCACGAGAAGTTGGGTTGGGATATCGAACCACAGAATATTGCACTAACAAACGGCAGCCAGAGCGCGTTTTTCTACTTATTTAATCTATTTGCCGGACGCCGTGCCGATGGTCGGGTCAAAAAAGTGCTGTTCCCGCTGGCACCGGAATACATTGGCTACGCTGACGCCGGACTGGAAGAAGATCTGTTTGTCTCTGCGCGTCCGAATATTGAACTGCTGCCTGAAGGCCAGTTTAAATACCACGTCGATTTTGAGCATCTGCATATTGGCGAAGAAACCGGGATGATTTGCGTCTCCCGGCCGACGAATCCAACAGGCAATGTGATTACTGACGAAGAGTTGCTGAAGCTTGACGCGCTGGCGAATCAACACGGCATTCCACTGGTGATTGATAACGCTTATGGCGTCCCGTTCCCGGGTATCATCTTCAGTGAAGCGCGCCCGCTATGGAATCCGAATATCGTGCTGTGCATGAGTCTTTCCAAGCTGGGTCTACCTGGCTCCCGCTGCGGCATTATCATCGCCAATGAAAAAATCATCACCGCCATCACCAATATGAACGGCATTATCAGCCTGGCGCCTGGTGGTATTGGTCCAGCGATGATGTGTGAAATGATTAAGCGTAATGATCTGCTGCGCCTGTCTGAAACAGTCATCAAACCGTTTTACTACCAGCGTGTTCAGGAAACTATCGCCATCATTCGCCGCTATTTACCGGAAGATCGCTGCCTGATTCATAAACCAGAAGGAGCCATTTTCCTCTGGCTATGGTTTAAGGATTTGCCAATTACGACCGAGCAACTCTACCAGCGCCTGAAAGCACGCGGCGTGCTGATGGTGCCGGGGCACAACTTCTTCCCAGGACTGGATAAACCGTGGCCACATACACATCAATGTATGCGCATGAACTACGTGCCGGAGCCGGATAAAATTGAGGCGGGTGTGAAGATTCTGGCAGAAGAGATAGAAAGAGCCTGGGCTGAAAGTCACTAAAAATTGCCTGATGCGCTACGCTTATCAGGCCTACATGATTTCTGCAATATATTGAATTTGGAAGAATTTGTAGGCCGGATAAGGCGTTTACGCCGCATCTGGCATAAACAAAGCGCACTATTCCGGCGTTGAGAAACGCCGGAAAACGTTTCAAACAGGCTGCTGCCGTAGCCGATGCCGCTGCACTTTCTCGACATCCATGCACTGCAACGCCTTTGTCGGGCAGGCTTCAACACAGGCCGGTCCCGTCTCCCGATGCCAGCACAGATCGCACTTAACCGCCCTCGCCTTTTTGCGCGAAGAAACGACCTCCATCGCACCAAACGGGCAAGCCAGCATACAGCTTTTACAGCCAATGCAACGTGTTTGTTCAACGAAAATATGCCCATGTTCGCGGCTTATCGCGTCAACAGGGCAGACATTCGCGCACGGTGCATCTTCACACTGATGACAGGCTACTGCCGTGGTCCAGCTGTGGTCTTTAATGACACGAATACGGGAAATAAACTCGTCTGGTGACAACGCAGCGCAATCCTGATTCTCCTGATGCGACACTGCGCAAGCCACTTCACAGGTACGGCAACCGATACATTTCGTCGCATCCGCAATAATAAACCGGTTCATGATCACCCCTTTGCACTAAAACAGCAGAGTGCCAGAGAACGCGCCCCTACTGCTTTGATCCAACGAAGGAAATGTTAAAGTTTTGGCACTTGTCCAAAGCGTTATGTGATCGCGCCCTGGTCGTCCCTGACAGTAAACCCCAGTTCATTAGAAATAGCCTGCGCGGTTTCACGCAGAGGTTTCAGGAGATTTTTCTCTCCCACCTGTTTCAGACGTGATGTCGAAAGCGAAATCGACACGGCGTACGGCACCCGCCCATGAATATCAAACACCGGAACAGCAATACAGGAGACGCCGAGTTCGTTTTCTTCTCTGTCCATCGCCGCTCCGCTTTCACGAATGTGCGCCAGTTCGTCGAACATCGCGGGCAGCTCGGTAATGGTATTGCGGGTTAACGGCTGGATCTCATGCTGATGGCTTTCCCAGTATGACTTCACGTAGTCCGGGTGACCAAACGCCATGTAGATCTTGCCCATTGCGGAACAGTAGAGCGGCATATGCTGGCCAATATAGGCACGGGTTCGCAGCATCCCGGTTGTGGGTTCCAGCTTATAAATCAAAATAGCGTGATCGTCTTCGCGGCTGGAGAAGTTAATGGTTTCACCAGTGGCGATGTTCAGTGCCTCAAGATGCGGAGCGGCGATATGAATGATATTCAGCGAAGACAGCGCCTTCTGCCCGACGGCAATAAATTTGGTGGTCAGGCGATAACTCCCTGCGGCGGGCGCGGTGGTCACATAGCCGCAGGACTGTAATCCCTGCAATAAGCGATGGACGGTACTCTTATTTAAACCAGCCAGCTCCGAAAGATGCGCCAACGGACAACCGTTTGGATAGTTGCTCAAAATCTCAATCAGCATCAACCCGCGAAACAGACTCTGGCTTCCGGCTGGACGCTCTTTTTCCTGCGCCATCTCGTTCTCTTTTTTTCCCATCACTTCTTTCCCCATTTTGTCGCGTCCTGATGGTAGCGCAAAGTGTGCCGTAGTTCACGATCTCGACAGATAATTTATAACCACTTGATTTTTAAGTTTTTTGAAATTCATCAATCAGATTGCTTTGTTAAAAAGTGATCGATATATTTGAAATCAAGTTTCGCATATTGAAATTTTAAGCCAAAAAAGCGATCAAAAAAAACAAGGAAGCCTGGGATGAAAGTGACATTTGAGCAGTTAAAAGCAGCCTTTAATCGGGTCTTAATTTCACGCGGCGTTGACAGCGAAACGGCTGACGCCTGTGCAGAGATGTTCGCCCGCACCACCGAATCCGGCGTTTATTCTCACGGCGTTAATCGTTTCCCTCGTTTCATTCAACAACTGGAAAACGGCGATATCATTCCTGATGCCCAACCCAAACGTATAACCAGCCTCGGCGCAATTGAACAGTGGGATGCCCAGCGTTCGATCGGCAACCTGACGGCGAAAAAGATGATGGATCGCGCCATTGAACTGGCTGCCGATCACGGTATTGGTCTGGTGGCACTTCGTAATGCCAACCACTGGATGCGCGGCGGCAGCTACGGCTGGCAGGCGGCGGAAAAAGGCTATATTGGCATTTGCTGGACCAACTCCATCGCCGTAATGCCGCCGTGGGGCGCAAAAGAGTGTCGCATCGGCACTAACCCGCTGATCGTCGCCATTCCTTCCACGCCGATCACCATGGTCGATATGTCGATGTCGATGTTCTCTTACGGCATGTTAGAAGTTAACCGCCTGGCGGGCCGTCAGCTCCCGGTCGATGGTGGCTTTGATGATGAGGGCAATTTGACCAAAGAACCTGGCGTTATCGAGAAGAATCGCCGCATTTTGCCGATGGGCTACTGGAAAGGTTCTGGCATGTCGATTGTGCTGGATATGATCGCTACTCTCCTTTCCGACGGCGCATCGGTTGCCGAAGTCACCCAGGACAACAGCGACGAATACGGCGTTTCGCAAATCTTTATCGCCATCGAAGTGGATAAATTGATCGACGGCCCCACCCGCGATGCCAAGCTGCAACGCATCATGGATTACGTTACTACCGCTGAACGCGCTGACGAAAACCAGGCCATCCGCTTACCCGGCCATGAATTTACTACCCTGCTGGCCGAAAACCGCCGTAACGGCATCACTGTTGATGACAGCGTGTGGGCCAAAATCCAGGCGTTATGAGGAGATAAGTCATGATTTTTGGACATATCGCGCAGCCCAATCCGTGCCGTTTGCCCGCCGCCATTGAAAAGGCGCTCGATTTTCTGCGCGCTACCAACTTCAATGTCCTGGAGCCGGGTGTTGTCGAAATCGACAGCAAGAATATTTATGCGCAAATTATCGATTTAACCACACGCGAAGCGGTGGAAAACCGTCCGGAAGTGCATCGTCGGTATATCGATATTCAGTTTCTGGCGTGGGGCGAAGAGAAAATCGGCATTGCTATTGATACGGGAAATAATAAAGTCAGCGAATCACTATTAGAGCAGCGCGATATTATTTTTTATCACGATAGTGAACATGAATCATTTATAGAAATGATACCGGGCAGCTACGCTATTTTCTTCCCGCAGGATGTTCACCGACCAGGTTGTATTCTGCAAACAGCCTCTGAGATACGAAAAATTGTGGTTAAAGTCGCATTAACGGCGCTGAATTAATCGAATAATCGTCTACGCCAGAACGCCTGGGTAATGTTATTGCTCTAACTATATTAATAATTCAGGTTGCTGCACATGCAACTTGAATTATGACAGACATCGCCTCAAGGAATAGCTATGAAAAAAATACTCGAAGCAATACTGGCGATTAATCTCGCCGTACTTTCCTGTATTGTGTTTATAAACATTATTTTAAGATATGGTTTTCAGACAAGCATTTTATCTGTAGATGAATTGTCACGTTATTTATTTGTCTGGTTAACGTTTATTGGCGCGATTGTGGCTTTTATGGATAACGCCCACGTTCAGGTCACCTTTCTGGTGGAGAAACTCTCCCCCGCATGGCAGCGACGAGTCGCTCTGGTCACCCATTCCTTAATCTTATTTATTTGTAGTGCACTGGCCTGGGGCGCAACGCTAAAAACAATTCAGGACTGGAGCGATTATTCACCGATCCTCGGTTTGCCCATCGGCCTGATGTATGCCGCTTGTCTGCCCACCAGCCTCGTTATCGCTTTCTTTGAACTGCGTCATTTATATCAACTCATCACGCGTAGCAATTCTCTAACGCCGCCACCGCAAGGAGCTTAATCATGGCTGTGCTGATTTTTCTGGGCTGCCTGTTGGGTGGCATTGCTATCGGTTTGCCTATTGCCTGGGCGCTTTTGTTATGTGGCGCAGCGTTAATGTTCTGGCTGGATATGTTTGATGTCCAGATCATGGCACAAACGCTGGTGAACGGTGCCGACAGCTTCTCCCTGCTGGCGATCCCGTTCTTTGTGCTGGCGGGTGAAATCATGAATGCGGGCGGCTTGTCGAAACGCATTGTTGACCTGCCGATGAAACTGGTGGGGCATAAGCCTGGTGGGCTTGGCTACGTCGGCGTGCTGGCGGCAATGATTATGGCGAGCCTTTCCGGTTCTGCCGTTGCAGATACCGCTGCCGTTGCAGCTCTACTGGTGCCGATGATGCGCAGCGCCAACTACCCGGTCAACCGGGCGGCGGGGCTAATTGCCTCTGGCGGAATTATCGCGCCAATTATTCCCCCTTCCATTCCATTTATTATCTTCGGTGTTTCCAGCGGATTATCCATCAGTAAGCTGTTTATGGCGGGCATTGCCCCAGGCATTATGATGGGCGCAACACTGATGCTTACCTGGTGGTGGCAGGCCAGTCGTCTTAATTTACCCCGCCAGCAAAAAGCGACGATGCAGGAAATCTGGCACTCTTTTGTCTCCGGTATTTGGGCGCTGTTTCTTCCGGTCATCATTATTGGGGGTTTTCGCTCCGGTCTGTTTACCCCTACCGAAGCCGGGGCTGTTGCTGCTTTCTATGCGTTATTTGTCGCCACGGTTATTTACCGTGAAATGACCTTCGCCACACTTTGGCATGTGCTTATTGGCGCGGCGAAAACCACCTCAGTGGTGATGTTTCTGGTGGCCTCGGCACAAGTTTCCGCCTGGCTGATTACCATTGCTGAACTGCCGATGATGGTTTCTGATTTACTACAACCGTTGGTCGATTCACCGCGTCTGCTGTTTATCGTCATTATGGTGGCTATCCTGATTGTTGGCATGGTCATGGATTTAACGCCGACGGTATTAATTCTTACCCCGGTATTAATGCCTTTAGTTAAAGAGGCAGGAATCGATCCGATTTATTTCGGTGTCATGTTTATCATTAACTGCTCAATCGGCTTAATTACACCGCCTATCGGTAATGTGCTTAACGTTATTTCAGGGGTGGCAAAACTCAAATTCGATGATGCAGTCAGAGGCGTTTTCCCTTATGTCCTGGTTTTATATTCCTTATTAGTCGTATTTGTTTTTATTCCCGATCTCATCATCCTCCCTTTGAAATGGATTAATTAAAAGGAAAATATTATGAAATTACGCTCTGTAACCTATGCATTATTCATTGCTGGCCTGGCTGCATTCAGCACATCTTCTCTGGCGGCACAATCTTTACGTTTCGGTTATGAAACATCACAAACCGACTCGCAACATATTGCGGCGAAAAAATTCAATGAGTTATTGCAGGAGAGAACCAAAGGCGAGCTGAAATTAAAACTGTTCCCGGATAGCACCCTCGGTAACGCGCAGGCGATGATCAGCGGCGTACGTGGCGGCACTATTGATATGGAGATGTCTGGCTCTAACAACTTTACGGGGCTCTCGCCCGTCATCAACCTGCTCGACGTCCCTTTCCTGTTCCGCGATACCGCTCACGCGCATAAAACGCTCGACGGCAAAGTCGGTGATGACCTGAAAGTCTCCCTTGAAGGTAAGGGACTGAAAGTACTGGCCTACTGGGAAAACGGCTGGCGCGATGTCACCAACTCGCGCGCACCGGTTAAAACCCCCGCCGACCTGAAAGGGCTGAAAATCCGCACCAACAATAGTCCGATGAATATCGCGGCATTCAAAGTTTTTGGCGCTAACCCGATCCCGATGCCGTTTGCCGAAGTCTATACCGGGCTGGAAACGCGCACTATCGATGCTCAGGAACACCCGATCAACGTCGTCTGGTCAGCAAAATTTTTCGAAGTACAGAAGTATCTTTCTCTGACGCACCACGCCTATTCCCCGCTTCTGGTGGTGATCAACAAAGCGAAGTTTGATGACTTAAGTCCGGAGTTCCAGCAGGCGCTAGTTTCATCTGCACAAGAAGCGGGTAACTATCAGCGCAAACTGGTTGCTGAAGATCAGCAAAAAATCATCGACGGCATGAAAGAAGCGGGCGTGGAAGTGATTACCGATCTCGACCGCAAAGCCTTTAGTGACGCACTGGGGAATCAGGTTCGTGACATGTTTGTTAAAGATGTGCCGCAGGGCGCTGATCTGCTGAAAGCCGTGGATGAGGTGCAATAAACCATGACGCAATACTGGCTGGGGTTAGATTGTGGCGGTAGCTGGCTGAAAGCCGGGCTGTATGACCGCGAAGGCCGGGAGGCAGGCGTGCAGCGCCTGCCGCTGTGCGCATTAAGCCCGCAGCCAGGTTGGGCAGAGCGCGATATGGCAGAACTGTGGCAATGCTGCATGGCTGTCATTCGCGCCCTGCTTACCCATTCCGGCGTTAGCGGGGAGCAAATAGTGGGTATCGGTATCTCCGCACAGGGAAAGGGCTTGTTTTTGCTGGATAAAAACAACAAGCCGCTCGGTAACGCCATTTTGTCCTCGGATCGCCGGGCGATGGAAATCGTTCGTCGCTGGCAGGAAGATGGCATCCCGGAAAAACTCTACCCGTTGACCCGACAAACCTTGTGGACCGGGCATCCGGTGTCGCTGTTACGCTGGCTGAAAGAGCACGAACCAGAACGCTACGCGCAAATTGGCTGCGTGATGATGACGCACGACTACCTGCGCTGGTGTTTAACCGGCGTCAAAGGCTGTGAAGAGAGCAATATTTCTGAGTCCAATCTCTACAACATGAGTCGCGGGGAATATGACCCGTGTCTCACCGACTGGCTGGGGATCGCTGAAATCAATCACGCCCTGCCGCCTGTTGTGGGATCTGCCGAAATCTGCGGGGAGATCACCGCTCAGACAGCCGCACTGACCGGTCTGAAAGCGGGTACGCCCGTTGTCGGCGGCCTGTTTGATGTGGTTTCCACCGCACTCTGTGCCGGGATCGAAGACGAATTTACCCTTAATGCGGTGATGGGCACCTGGGCGGTGACCAGCGGCATAACCCGTGGTTTACGTGACGGTGAAGCGCATCCGTATGTCTATGGTCGCTACGTTAACGATGGTGAATTTATCGTTCACGAAGCCAGCCCTACCTCTTCCGGCAACCTCGAATGGTTTACCGCACAGTGGGGAGAAATCTCGTTTGATGAGATCAACCAGGCCGTTGCCAGCTTACCGAAGGCCGGTGGCGATCTCTTTTTCCTGCCATTCCTGTACGGCAGCAACGCCGGACTCGAGATGACCAGCGGTTTCTACGGGATGCAGGCCATTCATACCCGCGCGCACCTGTTGCAGGCTATTTATGAAGGCGTGGTGTTCAGCCATATGACCCATCTCAACCGGATGCGCGAACGTTTTACTGATGTGCACACCCTGCGCGTCACTGGCGGCCCGGCGCACTCCGATGTCTGGATGCAAATGCTGGCGGACGTCAGCGGTCTGCGTATCGAGCTGCCGCAGGTGGAAGAAACCGGCTGCTTTGGTGCGGCACTTGCCGCCCGCGTCGGCACCGGAGTTTATCGCGATTTCAGCGAAGCCCAACGTGATTTACAGCACCCGGTACGCACCCTGCTGCCGGATATGACCGCCCATCAGCTTTACCAACAAAAATACCAACGCTATCAGCATCTCATTGCCGCACTTCAGGGCTTTCACGCCCGCATCAAGGAGCACACATTATGAGCCGACCACTTCTGCAACTGGCCCTCGATCACTCATCACTTGAAGCCGCGCAGCGCGACGTGACGCTGTTAAAAGACAGCGTCGATATCGTCGAAGCGGGCACCATTCTCTGTTTAAACGAAGGGCTTGGCGCGGTGAAAATCTTGCGCGAACAGTGCCCGGACAAAATCATCGTTGCTGACTGGAAGGTCGCCGACGCCGGTGAAACACTCGCTCAACAAGCATTTACCGCAGGTGCTAACTGGATGACCATCATCTGCGCCGCACCGCTCGCGACGGTGGAAAAAGGCCACGCGATGGCGCAACGCTGCGGTGGTGAAATTCAGATAGAGCTGTTCGGTAACTGGACGCTGGACGACGCCCGCGACTGGCATCGTATTGGCGTGCAGCAGGCCATTTATCATCGTGGTCGTGATGCACAGGCCAGCGGGCAACAGTGGGGCGAGGCCGATCTGGCACGCATGAAGGCGCTTTCTGATATCGGTCTTGAACTTTCCATTACCGGCGGGATTACTCCTGCTGACCTGCCGCTGTTTAAAGATATCCGCGTGAAAGCGTTTATTGCCGGGCGAGCACTGGCAGGCGCGGCAAATCCGGTACAGGTGGCTGCCGATTTCCATGCGCAAATCGACGCTATCTGGGGAGGTGCGCGTGCGTAATCATCCGTTAGGGATTTATGAAAAGGCGCTGGCGAAAGATCTCTCCTGGCCGGAGCGGCTGGTGCTGGCAAAAAGCTGCGGTTTTGATTTTGTCGAAATGTCGGTGGATGAAACCGACGAACGGCTCTCACGTCTTGACTGGAGCGCCGCACAACGTGCTTCGCTGGTCACTGCGATGATCGAAACGGGTGTTGCCATTCCGTCAATGTGCCTGTCTGCCCATCGTCGTTTTCCCTTTGGCAGCCGGGACGAGGCAGTGCGCGAACGGGCGCGGGAAATAATGAGTAAAGCGATTCGCCTGGCGCGCGATCTCGGCATTCGCACAATCCAGCTGGCAGGTTATGACGTCTATTACGAAGACCACGACGAAGGCACCCAACAACGTTTTGCTGAAGGGCTGGCGTGGGCAGTCGAACAGGCGGCGGCATCACAAGTAATGCTGGCGGTGGAGATTATGGATACCGCGTTTATGAACTCCATCAGCAAATGGAAAAAATGGGACGAGATGCTCGCCTCACCGTGGTTCACCGTCTACCCGGACGTCGGCAACCTCAGCGCCTGGGGCAATGATGTTCCCGCCGAACTGAAACTGGGCATTGACCGTATCGCCGCCATCCACCTGAAAGACACCCAGCCAGTCACCGAGCAAAGTCCCGGACAGTTCCGTGATGTGCCGTTTGGCGAAGGCTGCGTCGATTTCGTTGGCATCTTCAAAACGCTGCATGAACTGAACTATCGCGGTTCTTTCCTGATTGAGATGTGGACCGAAAAAGCCAAAGAGCCGGTGCTGGAGATTATTCAGGCGCGGCGCTGGATTGAAGCGCGTATGCAGGAGGCTGGATTTATATGTTAGAGCAACTGAAAGCCGACGTGCTGGCGGCAAATCTGGCACTTCCCGCTCACCATCTGGTGACGTTCACCTGGGGCAATGTCAGCGCGGTAGACGAAACGCGGCAATGGATGGTAATCAAACCTTCCGGCGTCGAGTACGACGTGATGACCGCCGACGATATGGTGGTGGTTGAGATAGCCAGCGGTAAAGTGGTGGAAGGCAGCAAAAAGCCCTCGTCCGACACGCCAACGCATCTGACGCTCTACCGTCGCTATGCCGAAATTGGCGGTATTGTGCATACCCACTCGCGCCACGCTACCATCTGGTCGCAGGCCGGGCTGGATCTCCCCGCTTGGGGCACCACGCACGCCGATTATTTCTATGGTGCCATCCCCTGCACGCGCCTGATGACCGCAGAGGAGATCAACGGCGAGTATGAATACCAGACCGGCGAAGTGATCATTGAAACCTTCGAAGAGCGTGGGCTGAACCCGGCACAAATCCCGGCGGTACTGGTACATTCTCACGGCCCGTTCGCCTGGGGAAAAAACGCCGCCGATGCGGTGCATAACGCCGTGGTGCTGGAAGAGTGCGCCTATATGGGCCTGTTCTCGCGCCAGCTTGCGCCGCAGCTCCCTGCCATGCAAAACGAACTGCTGGATAAGCACTACCTGCGTAAGCATGGAGACAATGCCTATTACGGGCAGTAATCCCTCACGCCGGGGCTTCATCGCCCCGGCACTACGAATTGATATGTTCCTTGCTGTAACGCCGCTTCCACGCTGCTGGCGTTAAACCGGTGTGCTTGCGAAAAATCTGCCGGAAATAGCCAACGTCATTAAACCCGCACAACGCCGCCACTTCCGTGAGCGATCGCGCTTCGCTAATTAACAGCTTTTCGGCTTCGCGCACCCGCTGGCGATGGATTGCTTCTGTTAACGTCAGATGAAACACCCGCCGGTAGACGCGCCCAAGATAATCGGCATTGCAGTACAGCTCGCGGGCCAGAAGCGCCGTAGAAAGCGGGCGATGATATTGCGTGCGGATCAGTTTCTGCGCTTTCCAGGCAAGGGTGGTGCCTGCGCCATCGGCCTGTTCATCAAGACGCGCGTCACGGGTGAGCTGCTGCAAAATGAGCAGCACAATAAACTCCAGCGCCGGAGTGCGTTGATGCTTTTCCTGTTCGCTTAAGAACTGGCGAAACAGGGCCACCAGCGCCTGCGGATCGACAACCTTCGTTTGTTGCGGCACGCTAAGATGAGTAAGCCAGCGAGGGTCGTTGTCCGGCGCTTTAACCTCAAAATGCAGCCAGTAAAATTTGAGATCGGCGGGAAAATCCTCCACCCCAACATGTTGTCGGTTCGGCCAGAGTAATAAACTCTCTCCCGCATCGACCAGAAATATCCGTTCTTCTTCCTGAATCGTTAATCGACCTTTTTCGACAAAGATAATTTCCCATGACTCCAGCCGCCTTGCAGGATGCCTCCCTACGCCACGGGAAATAAATAATCCACCATTTTGCACTTTAATCGGTAACGTCATGGATAATTCGAGCATTGATATGTAATTTCCCGCTTATTCATTAATGATTAAACACATTACCTTTTGATTATTAATCAAAAACATTAATTTCATCTGATCCATTTCACACTTTTAAATTCAGGTCGGAATCGTCACCTTTTTTTACTCTTTTCTCGCCTTGTTGATATTCCCGTTCACGGCAGAATTAATCAGGTCATTTCAATAAAACTAAAAATTGCTCCCTATTCACGAGGAATATCTATGACCTCTACACCGATTACTACCGCTGATATCGCTAAAGGTAAAATTGACGATGCGTTATCTGTACGGGAAAAAATAGGCTACGGCCTGGGTGACGCAGGCGGCACCGTAATAACTTGCCTGATCATGAACTTTCTCACCTTTTTCTACACCGACGTTTTTGGATTAACTCCGGCGCTGGTTGGCACGCTGTTTATTGCACTGCGCGTGTTTGATGCCATCTCCGACCCGGTGATGGGCGTCATTGCCGACCGGACGCAAAGCCGATGGGGGCGCTTTCGTCCGTGGCAGCTATGGATTGCCATTCCCATCGGCATTATCGGCATCCTGACGTTCACCGTGCCAGATGCCAGCATGGGAGTAAAAATCGCCTGGGCGTTCGGTACTTACCTGCTCCTTTCAGTCGGTTATACCGCCATCAACGTACCGTACTGCGCGCTGATCAACACCATGACCACCCGCCACAATGAAGTGATCTCCTGCCAGTCCTGGCGATTCGTTCTCTGTGGCGTAGCGGGATTTCTGGTTTCGGTAGGCTTACCGTGGATGGTAGATCTCTTCGGTCAGGGTAATGCCGCGCGCGGCTATCAATTGGGCGTCGGCGTGCTGTGCGCCATTGCCGTGGTGATGTTCCTGTGCTGTTTTTTCTGGGTTCGTGAACGGGTGCCACTCTCCACAATGGGGAAATTTACCCTGCGCGAACATCTTGCCGGGCTGCGAAACAACGACCAACTGCTGCTGATGCTGGTCATGTCTTTCCTGCTGATTAACGTCTTTAACATTCGCGGCGGTGGGTATATGTACTTCATTACCTACGTCTTACAAGGCAGTACGGGCTACACGTCGCTGTTCTTCACCATGGTCACCTTCGCCTCCATTATCGGCTCGGTGATTGTCAGCCCGTTAACGCGGCGTTTCGATACCGTCAAAATTTACTACTACACCAACCTGCTCCTCGCTGCGCTGGCGGTGTTGATGTGGTTCCTGCCCTCCGGCCCGGCTTATCAAACGCTGTGGCTGGCGGTGATCCTCGGTAATGGCGTAATTCTTGGCTTCACATTGCCACTGCACTTCTCATTGATGGCCTTTGCCGATGACTACGGCGAGTGGAAAACCCGCGTACGTTCTTCCGGCATGAACTTCGCCTTCAATCTGTTTTTCATCAAGCTGGCCTGGGCCTCCAGCGCCGGGATCATCAGCCTGCTGTTTATTTTTGTCGCCTACCAGCCTGGCGTGGAAAACCAGACCGCCAGTTCGCTTGGCGGGATCGCGGCGATGGAAACATTACTGCCTGCGCTATTCCACCTGCTGCTGGCAGGGGCGATCCGCTTTTGCAAACTCAATAATCCTATGATGTCACGCATAGCTACCGACCTGCGTCAGCGTCATGTACAGCCTTAAGGAGCACAAGATGAACATTTCGGAAGTCGATCTGCATAAACTGACGGTCAGCGATCCGTTCCTCGGTCAGTACCAACAACTGGTCCGCGACGTGGTGATTCCTTATCAGTGGGATGCCTTGAACGATCGTATCCCAGAAGCGGAACCCAGCCATGCGATTGAAAACTTTCGCATTGCCGCCGGACTTCAGGAGGGTGAATTTTACGGGATGGTGTTTCAGGACAGCGACGTCGCCAAATGGCTGGAAGCGGTAGCCTGGTCGCTGTGCCAGAAGCCGGACGCCGAACTGGAAAAAACCGCCGACGAGGTAATCGAACTGATCGCCTCCGCCCAATGCGAAGACGGCTATCTCAATACTTACTTTACGGTAAAAGCACCCGAAGAACGCTGGAGCAATCTGGCGGAGTGTCATGAACTTTACTGCGCAGGTCATCTGATTGAAGCTGGAGTCGCCTTCTTCCAGGCCACGGGCAAGCGGCGCTTGCTGGAAGTGGTTTGCCGTCTGGCCGATCATATCGACAGCGTGTTTGGTCCAGATGAAAGTAAGTTACACGGTTACCCTGGTCACCCGGAAATTGAACTGGCACTGATGCGTCTGTATGAAGTGACCGAAGAGCCGCGCTACCTGGCACTGACGAACTATTTTGTCGAACAACGTGGTGCGCAACCGCACTATTACGACCAGGAATATGAAAAGCGCGGGCAGACATCGCACTGGCACACCTACGGCCCGGCGTGGATGGTGAAAGACAAAGCCTACAGCCAGGCACATTTGCCCCTTGCGCAACAGCAAACCGCCATCGGTCACGCGGTACGTTTTGTCTATCTGATGACCGGCGTCGCGCATCTCGCGCGTTTAAGTCACGATGACAGCAAGCGTCAGAACTGCCTGCGGCTGTGGAACAATATGGCCCAGCGTCAGTTATATATTATCGGCGGCATTGGCTCACAGAGCAGCGGTGAAGCGTTCAGCAGCGATTACGATCTGCCGAATGACACGGTATACGCTGAAAGTTGCGCCTCCATCGGCCTGATGATGTTTGCCCGACGAATGCTGGAAATGGAAGGCGACAGTCAATATGCCGATGTGATGGAGCGCGCACTGTACAACACCGTGCTCGGCGGCATGGCGCTGGATGGCAAACATTTCTTCTATGTGAATCCGCTGGAAGTACATCCAAAATCGCTGAAATTCAACCATATCTACGATCACGTTAAACCGATCCGCCAGCGTTGGTTTGGCTGCGCTTGTTGTCCGCCAAATATCGCCCGCGTGCTGACCTCGATTGGTCATTATCTCTACACGCCGCGTGAAGATGCGTTGTATATCAACATATACGCAGGAAACAGCATGGAAGTGCCGGTAGAAAATGGCACGCTGCGCCTGCGGGTTAGCGGGAACTATCCGTGGCAGGAGCAGGTGACGATTGCGGTTGAATCGCCCCAGCCGGTACGTCATACGCTGGCTTTACGTCTGCCGGACTGGTGCACACAGCCGCAGATCATATTGAATGGGGAAGAGGTCGAGCAGGATATTCGTAAAGGGTATTTGCACATTACCCGCGAATGGCAGGAGGGCGATACGCTGAATCTGACTTTGCCGATGCCGGTACGCCGCGTTTACGGTAACCCGCTGGTGCGTCACGTCGCCGGAAAAGTGGCGATTCAGCGCGGCCCGCTGGTGTATTGCCTGGAACAGGCCGACAACGGCGAGTCACTGCATAATCTGTGGCTGCCCACCGATGCGCCATTTACGACATTTGAAGGCAAGGGATTGTTTAGCCATAAGATCTTAATCCAGGCACCGGGTTACCGGTATGAACAGAGCAATCCAGAGCAGCAACCGCTGTGGCATTACGACAGCGCGCCAGCCAAACGCCAGACGCAAACTCTGACCTTTATCCCGTGGTTTAGCTGGGCCAACCGGGGTGAAGGCGAAATGCGGATCTGGGTGAATGAGGAAAAGCATTGCCATCCGTAGGTTGGATAAGGCACTCGCGCCGCATCCAACGTAAGGAGCACATTGCCTGATGCGACGCTTAACACGTCTTATCAGGCATACAAGTCGGTGCGAGAGCGTAGGCCAGCCGCACCGACATCCACCGGTGAATTAAAAACGCCAGCTCACGCCGGTGACAAAGGTAAAACTCTCATTACGATCAATCATCGGGCTGTCGGTAATCTCTTCCGGCAGCTCGCTGTATCCTGCGCTCGCCATCAATACGACGTGCTCTCCTATCGGGTATTTTGCCGTCAGGCTGACATAGGGCACCCAGGCATCCTGCGCGGAATAACTTGCCAGACCGCTACGACGGGACTCACTCTCTGAAATGCCATAGTAATAGTCACTGAAATTCTCGTCATAATAGAGAACGCCCAGCGCAGGTGTCAGCGACAGACGACCTATCTGCATTTTGTGGAATACCGATAGCTCCCCCACCCAGCCGTTGCTGTTATCCAGAACGTCCGCAGCTGCAGAGGCTTTCACGGTTCCCCAACGCTCGTGGTGATACCAGGCAACCCCCGCCATAGCCGTACTATCACGCTTATCAAGCTGTTGCATGGCATAATCGTCATTATCGGCAGGGTCAAATTCCAGCGGCATCCAGGATGCGGTCAGGCTAAGTTCATTTTTTTCACTTTGCGACAGAATAAAACCTAACGTGGTCTGACGAACATAAAAAGAATCACCTTCATAACTAATCAGGGGAATTGCCTTTGTATTTTCATTATAACCGCGATAAGGCGATTCATTATAAGCCGCACCGGCACCAATGGATAATTCAGAAGCAGTTGCGCTTGCCATAAAAGGCAACGCAAATAACGCCACAATATTGCGGTTAATTAACATGTCCGGTATTCCATTTTAAAATAAGATAAAAAAGAGTCGGCATAGTAATGCTTACAATTTCTCCGGTGCAAGATTCATATTTATATAGTAATATATAAAATTATATATAATTGGGCTGTTGCGATGACAAAATTACAACTTAAGTACCGGGAGTTAAAAATTATCTCGGTAATCGCTGCCAGTGAAAATATCAGCCATGCCGCGACTGTACTTGGCATCGCACAGGCCAACGTCAGCAAATACCTTGCTGATTTTGAATCAAAAGTGGGTTTAAAAGTCTTTGACCGAACCACCCGGCAGCTGATGCTCACACCTTTTGGTACCGCGCTGTTACCGTACATCAACGACATGCTGGACAGAAACGAGCAGCTTAATAATTTTATTGCAGATTATAAGCATGAGAAACGTGGTCGGGTCACCATCTACGCCCCAACCGGCATAATTACCTATTTATCCAAACATGTAATCGATAAAATTAAAGATATCGGTGATATCACCTTATCGCTAAAAACCTGCAATCTTGAGCGTAATGCCTTTTATGAAGGCGTCGAATTTCCTGATGATTGTGATGTTTTAATCAGCTACGCTCCACCAAAAGATGAATCGCTGGTTGCCAGTTTTATTACACAATATGCCGTAACCGCTTATGCCAGCCAGCGCTATCTTGAGAAACATCCTATTAGCCGTCCTGACGAACTCGAACATCACTCCTGTATTTTGATCGACTCGATGATGATCGACGACGCGAATATCTGGCGCTTCAACGTCGCCGGGAGTAAAGAGGTGCGGGATTATCGCGTGAAGGGAAATTACGTTTGCGATAACACGCAATCGGCGCTGGAGCTGGCACGAAATCACCTGGGGATTGTGTTTGCGCCAGACAAAAGTGTGCAGAGCGATCTGCAAGACGGCACGCTGGTGCCCTGCTTTCAGCACCCGTATGAATGGTGGCTGGATCTGGTGGCTATCTTCCGTAAACGGGAATACCAGCCCTGGCGGGTCCAGTATGTGCTGGATGAAATGCTGCGTGAAATTCGCCACCAGCTTGCTCAGTCGCAGCAACTGCGGCCTGAACAAGCGGCGGAAAGCGAAGATTAATGATCGAGATAAAGGTAATGCACCCAGCTGGTCATGCGTAATAACACTTTGCGCATCACCGAGACATGGCTGAAATGATCAGAGTAGACCGCCACCTGGGCGTAAATACCGTCTGGTAAAGCGCTCAAATCAGTGTGCTCATTCAGTTCAATGGTCGCGATAACGCCATCTGAACCCGGCGCTGTGTTTAACGTCTGTAAGGTGCCGGTCGACTGATAAGCTCCGCCGGGAACAGCTGGACTAATGGCTGCCAGCTTACCGCTGAACACTTTGCCTGGCAGAGCGTTAAATACCACTTCCGCATCATCGCCGGGAGCCAGGCGCAGCAAGGAGTTCTGACGGAACTGCGCCACGATTTGTCGTTTCTGATCGGGTATAAACACCATCACCGGACGTAGCGGCAGCGACGCGGCATAGGTACCCGGACGAATCAGCACTTGGGTCACATAACCATCGCTCGGCGCACGCACTATCGTCTGCTCAAGGTTATATTTTGCTTCCGCGAGCTGCGCTTTCAGGCTGGCGATTTGAGAATGTTCACCCAACACCAGGCTATCCAGCTGGCTCTGGATCTGTTTTTGTTCCGCCGCCGATGACTTTACGGAGGCTTCCTGCGCCAGATAATTTTGCCGTGCCACATCAATATCGCGTTCTGAAAACGGGTTTACTTTCGCCTGGCTGCCGCGTGCGTAACGCTGGTACTCCTTAGCGAATTTATCCCGCGTGGCCTTTGCCTTCTGAGTATTCGCCGCCATTTCATCTAACTCTGCGCCCAACGCCCGCTGTTTATGTTCTGCGGTAACGATATCCGCCATCAGCCGATCCACCCGCGCCTGATAACGCGTCGGGTCCAGTCGAAATAGCACCTCACCTTTTTTAATCAGCGTATTTTTCTTATCCGTCACTTCTATCACCACGCCTGTCACCTGTGGGACAACAGGAATAGAAATAACCGCTTTTTGCGCTTTAAAGGTATACGGATGGTTATAGTTCATTAACAGAATTAGACCGCTGACAATAAATATTCCACCCAGGGCCGCTGTGGGAATGGTCCATTTATTTACGGGAATTTTGAAGATCTTAAACATTGCCCATGCAAAAGCCACATAGGTCAAAATAATCAGTAAATCCATAAGTATTACTCGGCAGAAGAGGATTTGATGTCGGCGAGCTGTTTCTCCAGCCCGGCAATGCGCTGTTGCAGTTGCATAACGGATGAATCATGGCTTTGCATTCCCCATCCCCGCTCCGGGCGGTAAAGCGTGGCCCAAATCCACAAAAATGGCCAGATAACATGCAGCGTAAAAAGACTCACCCAACCAGCAACATGAATGGCGTCGGCATGAGGATGATTACGTTTTTTAGCAATCAGGTAGGGAATATCATGTAAAATAATAATCCCATAGAATATCACCAGAAATACAAAAATAAGCACTCCCAGTGCAAAATAGTCCAGGAACATATTTCCCTCAGAGAATATAAAAAAGAACAATTAACGCATATTATGAAATGCCATGATGCAGTGCAATTTGCTTATTTATATAACGACATATTGTTTTTTATATACTTCCTGAAGTGTGCTGACTGGCTTTTTAACAGGTCGAGGCTTATCATATTGAAATAATGGAACTATTGGCCAAATTTATGATTAAAAACCGTAAAACATCCACAATGCAGATTAAGCGTATTAAACCTTCAATAATCTACCGTTTATTGCTGATTGTCCTCGGAATACCAATGGTGATTTACGGTCTGGTTTGCCCGCTCACCATCGAAACGCGAGATTAAACTCCTGGCAAAACACGCCCCAGAAACGCACTTTTGTTGGCGTAGTCTGGGTTATTGCACACGTAGGTTTAAAACGTAAATTGTAACAACGTGCGCTTTGTTTATGCCGGATGCGGCGTGTACGCCTTATCCGGCCTACGGTCAGGTCCCCGTAGGCATGATAAGACGAGTAAGCGTCGCATCAGGCAATGAATACCCAATGCGACCAGCTTCTTATATCAGAACAGCCCCAACGGTTTATCCGAGTAGCTCACCAGCAGGCACTTGGTTTGCTGGTAATGCTCAAGCATCATCTTGTGGGTTTCGCGTCCAATGCCTGATTGTTTGTAGCCACCAAACGCCGCATGTGCCGGGTAAGCGTGATAACAGTTGGTCCACACGCGCCCTGCCTGTATGCCGCGCCCCATCTTATAGGCCAGATTACCGTTGCGGCTCCAGACGCCTGCGCCCAGGCCATATTGCGTATCGTTCGCCAGCTCCAGCGCTTCTTCCATCGTTTTGAAGGTGGTTACCGCCAGCACCGGGCCAAAAATCTCCTCCTGGAACACGCGCATATTGTTCTGACCAAACAGAATCGTCGGTTCGAGGTAGTAGCCGTCTTTCAGTTCGCCTTCCAGCAGCTTACGCCGCCCGCCGGTGAGCACGTCTGCGCCCTCTTTTTTACCGATATCAATGTAGTTGAGGATGGTTTCCAGTTGCCCGTGAGAAACCTGCGCACCCATTTGCGTCACGCTGTCGAGTGGGTTACCGCTGCGAATGCTTTCGACACGGCGGATGGCGCGTTCCATAAAGCGTTCGTAGATTGACTCCTGCACTAAGGCACGACTCGGACAGGTGCAAACTTCGCCCTGGTTAAAGGCAAACAGTGCAAAGCCTTCCAGCGCTTTATCGAAAAAGGCATCTTCTTCATCCATCACATCAGCAAAGAAGATATTTGGCGACTTACCGCCCAGCTCCAGCGTCACCGGAATAATGTTTTGCGTTGCGTATTGCATAATTTGTTGGCCCACTTCCGTTGAGCCGGTAAACGCCACTTTGGCGATGCGTTTCGAGGTCGCCAGATATTCGCCAATTTCCCCACCTGCGCCATTGACCACGTTCACCACGCCCGGCGGCAGTAAATCACCGACGATTTCCATTAGCAGCAGTACAGAAAGCGGGGTAAGACGTGCGGGTTTCAGTACCACACAGTTGCCCGCCGCCAGCGCGGGAGCCATTTTCCAGCTCGCCATCAGCAGCGGGAAGTTCCACGGGATAATCTGCCCCACCACGCCTAACGGTTCATGGAAATGATAGGCCACGGTTTCGCTATCAACTTCACTGATCCCACCTTCCTGCGCCCGAATACACGAGGCGAAATAGCGGAAATGGTCAATCGCCAGCGGTACATCCGCAGCACTGGTTTCGCGAATGGGTTTGCCGTTATCCCAGGTTTCAGCTGTCGCTAACAGCTCGAGGTTTTGTTCCATTCGATCGGCAATCTTAAACAGAATTGCCGCGCGATCCTGCACCGAGGTATGTGCCCATTTATCTTTCACTTTATGCGCGGCATCCAGCGCCAGATCGATGTCTCGTTTGCCCGAAGACGCCACTTCGCACAGCAGCTGCCCGGTCACCGGCGTCAGGTTCTGGTAATACTCACCATCGGCAGGGGCTACCCATTCGCCGCCAATAAAGTTGTCGTAGCGGGCTTTTAACTTGATGGGGAAACCATACTCGCCGGGCTTAATCTGTGCTGAAGGGGGATTGTTGGTCATGATCGTCTCCTTGCGGTGTGAGGTATAACAAGGGTAGACGCGACTGGCGAAATCTTCGCCAGTCGGTAACAGCTTTACGACGGCTATCACGAATTTACGGGCAAGGGTTACAGCGGATAATGCGCGAAGTACACGGCTTGCTGGTCATTAATTTTCTTCTCTTGCGCAAACCCTTCTTTAACAATTGTCCGTAAATCAGCTCGAGCCGTATTATCAGAGACGCCCAGGCTCGCGCTAATTTCAGCAACTGTGTACTCTTTCCCCGGATTGGCGAGCATCACATTCAGGAGCGTTACCTGGCGCGGATTCAGGCGTTTAAGCACACCAGAGCTAAACAGCACACTATCGAGTTTTGCGCTTCGTTGTGTAATTTCATCGATATGCTGCTGCCAGTTTTGCAGAGCACGTTTAATGACACCCGCCTGATATTCAAGGAAATAAGTCAGATCCATACCATCTGATTCAGTGTACTGGTAGCTGGCGGCATATTTGACCGGTGCAGCATGAAGCAAACGGCTGATGGAAATATATTTAAAGACATCGTAGCCCGATTTCAGCATATACCAGTAAAACAGCGCCCGACTGGTGCGCCCGTTGCCATCGCGAAATGGATGTTCATGGGCCAGCATAAAATGCAGAATGCAGGCACGGATTAACGGGTGAATATACCCTTCATGGCTGTTTAACCACTGGCAAACTTTTTCCAGTCGTTCCGGTAACAATGCCGCAGCGGGCGGTTGGTGCACAATATTGCCGTCATAATCGGCGATCACGACATCATCTGTTTCACGAAATTCACCTGGACGATATTTCGCGTCATTTATTCCCCCCATGCCAATGGCATGTAACTGACGTATAAGCGCAGGTGTCAGTGGTTCTGCGAGTAAGTGCGGAATTTCCGCCATCAGCCGGGCATTTCCCGCAATCATATGCTCGTCTTCAGTGCATGGCGCTCGCCCTGTTTCCAGCATTTTTCTCGCCACCAACGTCGTGGTATTCGCACCTTCCAGTTGGGAACTGGTGATCGGCTCTTCCAGGCGTAACTGACTTAACTCGGCGCCCGCCCCGCGTAACCGTTCAGTCTGATCTTTCAGCGCCAGTGCAGTGGCATGTTTATCAACAAGCTCGCACGCTTCTGCAATCACTGGTGTAATGTTGAATCCGGCCTGCTCACCCGCTTCATTGCAATAATTGATTCGCTGGATCGCCGCGTTGCGCGCCAGCCGGGTAAGCGTCCACGCCACTTCGACGTTTTCTCCTTTTTTGATACGGTACTGCAACTCATCAAAAGGCAGATAACGTCCTTTTTCATCGGTAACCCGGTTAAAGCGCAGGTGGGCCAGGAGTTCCTCACCCGATAAGTGTGATAAAGGAATAAGTCCGGGAGGTGATTTGATAGCCATGTGCTTATCTCATAAAAGCGCAATATTGAGATAGTGTATAGCAGGAAAGAGAAACTATCTCAAAAAAAGCAAGTTTTGAGATAGTTGAAAAAGCGGCTGACAATTTGCCAGCCGTTGTTGGAATGATGATTACATTGCGGCGCGATAAATCGCCACAATTTCTTCGTGAGTTGCCTGGATCGGGTTAGTAAAGCCACAGGCATCTTTCAGGGCATTAGTCGCCAGAACCGCGAAATCTTCTTCTTTCACGTTCAGGTCGCGTAGGCCTGCCGGGATATCCACTTTCTTCGCCAGTTCACGGATGGCGTTAATACAGGCTTCAGCACCTTCCGCGTCGTTTTTACCTGTCACGTTCACGCCCATTGCAGCGGCACAGTCACGCAGACGTGCAGCGGCGACTTTGCTGTTGAATACCTGAACATGCGGCAGCAGAACGGCGTTACATACACCGTGTGGCAGGTTGTAGAAACCGCCCTGCTGGTGCGCCATCGCATGAACATAACCCAGAGAAGCATTATTGAACGCCATACCGGCAAGGAACTGGGCATAAGCCATTGCTTCACGCGCTTTCGCATTACTGCCATCTTCAACGGCTAACGGCAGGTTTTCGGCAATCATGGTCACGGCTTTCAGTGCGCAAGCGTCAGTGATCGGCGTTGCAGCGATAGAAACATACGCTTCGATAGCGTGTGTTAAGGCGTCCATACCAGTGGCGGCAGTCAGTGACTTCGGCATACCGATCATCAGCGAGGAGTCATTGACAGAAAGCAGCGGAGTCACGTGCTTATCAACAATCGCCATTTTGATGTGACGCGCTTCGTCAGTGATGATGCAGAAACGGGTCATTTCAGAGGCCGTACCCGCCGTGGTATTGATGGCGATCATCGGCAGCTGCGGTTTTACAGAGCGGTCAACACCTTCGTAATCGCGAATATCGCCGCCATTGGCTGCCACCAGCGCAATACCTTTTGCGCAGTCGTGCGGAGAACCACCGCCTAAGGAGATCACGCTATCGCAATTATTTTCTTTAAGTAATTTCAAACCTGCGGCGACGTTTTCCGTGGTGGGGTTAGGTTGGGTGCCATCATAAATAATGCTAAAAATATTGCGTTCTTCCAGTGCTTTTTGCACATCGCCCGCCATACCTAATTTCGTTAACATACTGTCAGTGACAATCAATGTACGGCGAAACCCATATTCTGCCATCATATTCATTGCATCAGCCAATGAATCAGCGCCGATGACATTCACAGAAGGAATAAAAAAGGTTGAAGCTGCCATAACACACTCCTGAAAGTGTAAAAAAGGGCGGGCAGCTTACTGAGGATTTTCATTCAAAAATATGATCAGTATTATTGTTTAGCAAAATTAATCTAATAAAAAGCACATTGTATTCATTAAACAATGTGCTTTTTTTAAAATCATAAGAAATTTGTATTAATTTATTTTAAAAATTAATTAATCATTTCCTTATTTTTCCGGGAATAATAATGCGTCGCGCAATAAATGATCATTTCCACGACGACGCGTAAAGCCAATGCGGTCAAAATATTCCAGAATCTGAATTGCCAGCTTTCGGCCTACGCCTAAGCGATCGCGGAAATCCGCCGCGCAGGTTGAACCACACTCCTGATCGAGATCGCGGATCATATTGGCAAACTCGACAATCCGATCGTTACGGTAATAACGATCTTTGACGATCGCGGTAATTATCCCCTGTTGGGCCGCCTGCCGTAGCGTCAGACGCATTGCCTGCTCGTCGGTACCCGTCTCTTTTGCCAGGTCACGCACCCACCACGGCTCGTTGCCAAACAGCGGCTCTGCTTTTTGCCAGATGGCCTGCTGCTCTTCGCTGAAGCCCGCTTTGTGATCTGGCAGATGCAGCCAGCCGTGATGGCTGTGGATGTCGCCGCTTTCGCGCATCTTTTCAATCAGCAACAGTACCAGCGCTTCATCTTCCATTGGCAACGCCATGCGCCGCAGACGCTCGCGCCCAGGACCAGGTTCATCGCGATGTTGCTCATGATAAGTCGCTAATGTGTCGAGAATTTTCCGCTGCCAGCGGGCGGCAACCGGCGCATTCAACAAGCTATAACCAGCCTGAATATAGCCAGGCTGTTGCAGCAGTTCGCGCATCCCTTCGCCGTTGAGCTGGCGCGCCCAGGCGAAATCCGCAAGGTTAACCGCTCCGCGTTCCAGATGAACAGATAACGCATCGGCATCGCTCTGCGCCCGTGCAAGAGACGCCAGCCATTGCAGATATTCCGGCTTACGTTTACCGCGACGCGGCGGGTTAAGCATCACCACACGCGCCCCCGCCAGCGTATTGCGGGCCGAGATATCGCGCAACACTAAGCGATCGTTATCCGCCAGCCACAGCGGCGTGTCGAACACCAGCTCGGCAAGGTTATCTTCCAGCAGCGAAACGCGTCCCGTAACGTGGCTGGCGGCGTGGTGAATATGCAGCGGCTGCCACTGGGTCAGCGGCGTATGGGTTTGAAGCTCGACAATCACCCGCGTGAACGGCTCTGGCGGCACATCGGCAAGCAGCCAGTCGCCACGGTTAATCTGCTCTTTTTCCGCATCACCCGCGATGTTAAGCGCGATACGCTGCCCGGCATGGGCGGTTTCTGTTGGCTGGTTTTGTGCATGCAGCGCACGTACACGCATCGGTTTATTTACACCAGTTAGCCATAGTGAATCGCCTACCTTCACTTCCCCGCTTAACGCCGTACCGGTGACGACCAGCCCGGCACCTTTTACGGTAAATGCGCGGTCGATCGCGAGGCGGAAACTATGTTGGCTGGCGTGTTCACGTTCTGGTAACTGAAGCAGATGCTCGCGCAGGGCATCAATTCCCCGACCTTCGGTTGCTGCGGTGATAAACAGTTTTGCCTCAGCAAAACCGTATTCCCGCAGCACCTCCTTTACCTGGCGTTCAACCTCATTAACACGCGCTTCGTCCACGCGATCGGCTTTGGTCAGCGCCACTGTCAGCATCGGGTTACCGGTCAGCTGCAAAATCGCCAGATGCTCACGGGTCTGTGCCATCACGCCGTCATCGCACGCCACCACCAACAGCGCGTGATCGATACCACCAACGCCCGCCAGCATGTTGGAAAGAAACTTTTCATGACCGGGTACGTCGATAAAACCAGGCACGCGGCCATCCGGCTGCGGCCAGTAGGCATAGCCGAGATCGATGGTCATGCCGCGCTTTTTTTCTTCCGGCAGACGGTCGGCATTTACGCCCGTAATCGCCTGCAATAAGGTTGTTTTGCCGTGGTCAACGTGTCCGGCAGTCGCAATAATCATTTCAACAACATCTCCAAAAACCGTTGCTCATCTTCAAGGCAGCGTAAATCCAGCCACAATCGTCCGTCATAAATACGACCAATCACCGGCACTGGCAATTCACGCCAGCGGGCGGCTAATGACTCAAGGTGGCTACCGCGTCCATCATGGGGTGTAAACGTTAATGCCGCGCTCGGCAGGCGATCAACCGGCAGCGAACCACTGCCAATCTGCGAAAGACATGGCATAACCTGTACCGCAAACTCCGCGCCGTAATGTGCGGCAAGGGGAGCCTGTAAACGTTGTGCCTGGATTTGAATGACCTCTGCGCTGCGGGTAAGCAGGCGCAGGGTCGGTAATTTTTCACTCAGAGCTTCAGGGTGTAAATAAAGACGCAACGTGGCTTCCAGCGCCGCGAGGGTCATTTTATCCGCGCGTAATGCACGCTTCAGCGGGTGGCTTTGCAGGCGGGCGATCATCTCTTTTTTACCAACAATAATTCCTGCCTGCGGCCCGCCTAACAACTTGTCGCCGGAGAAACTCACCAGACTGACGCCCGCCGCAATCAACTCCTGCGGCATTGGCTCTTTCGGCAAACCGTACTGGCTAAGATCGACCAGCGAGCCACTGCCTAAATCAGTCACTACGGGAACATCCAGCTCTTTGCCGAGCGCCACCAGTTCAGCTTCGTCTATCGCTTTGGTGAACCCCTGAATGCTGTAGTTACTGGTATGTACTTTCATCAACAGTGCGGTATTTTCATTCACCGCCTGACGATAATCATTCGCGTGCGTGCGGTTGGTGGTCCCTACTTCGTGTAGGGTGCAGCCTGCCTGACGCATAACATCGGGAATACGAAACGCGCCGCCAATCTCCACCAATTCGCCGCGAGAAACCACCACCTCTTTCCCGCTGGCAGTGGCCGCCAACATCAATAACACCGCCGCCGCATTGTTATTAACGATACAGGCATCTTCCGCGCCGGTAATGCGGCACAGCAGCTGCGCCAGCGCCCGATCGCGATGTCCGCGTCCGGCGTCGTCCAGATCGTACTCGAGGGTCACTGGCGAACGCATAGCCTGCGCAACGGCTTCCACCGCAGCTTCCGCCTGTAAAGCTCGCCCAAGGTTGGTATGCAGCACGGTTCCCGTCAGGTTGATCACCGGACGCAGCGCGCTCTGCGCTTCTTTCGTCAACCGGGCATCGACTTCTTGCGCCCAGTTTTCACACCACGCAGGCAGCGTCTGGCTGCCACGAATCACTTCTCGCGCTTCGTCAAGCATCTGACGCAGCAATTCCACCACGCGGGTGTGACCATAAGTATCACGCAAAGAAAGGAAGGAGCTATCGCGCAATAAGCGATCAATAGCCGGAAGTTGACTATAGAGGGAACGCGTTTCGGTTGTCATAGGAAACCTGGCTGATCAAGGCCCTCTCACACGGAGAAGGGCGTTTAACATAACCACGGATTGTAACGTGAGATGGGTCAGGAGGACATATCGCGCATCAAGCCTTTGGCGGTTCGGTGCGAGCAAAACTTTCGCGGCTAAACAGGTTTTCGACCAGTTTGACTAAGTGTGGGCGGTCGACACACCAGCCTGGCGCAACGCGGCGGAAATTGAGATATCCGACGGCACAGGCAATGGCGATAGTCGCCAGATTGACCGTATCGGTTTTAAGTGTGCCATCGACCAGATATCCTTCCAGCACATCCAGACTACGGTTGATTTTCTCCCGCTGGCGTAACAATTCATCTTCAGACTGCTGCGCCGCTGGACGCGCCTGTTCACGCACCGATACCAGCCCGGCATCCATAATGCCATCCGCCAGTGCCTCAATTTTGCGCACCCGCAACGACTCCAGCGGATCGCGCGGCAACATCGCCGGAGCGACATTCATTAATTCAATATATTCAGCGATGATCGGCGAATCAAACCAGCATTCGCCCTCTTCGGTCACCAGCACCGGCACTTTTCCTAACGGGTTAAATTGCGCCACGCCGTTGTCCGCGTTATAGGGCAGTTCATTAATAAATTCGAAAGTTATGCCCTTTTCTAACAACAGAATAGAAAGTTTGCGTACAAACGGGCTGGTGTAGCTACCGACGAGTTTCATGCCGAGTCCTTTGTGCGAGGAAAAATATCAGTATGGCTCAGGCTCACGCAAAACACAGGTGATATAAGTCTCAATGATCCAAATAAAGATAATGCATCCAGCTGGTCATTCTTAGCAGCACTTTCCGCATCACCGAAACATGGCTGAAATGGTCGGAGTAAACTGCCACCTGGGCGTAAATGCCGTCGGGTAAGGCATCGATATCATCGTTAGGGTCCAGTTCAATGGTTCCCAGCACACCGTCCGTGCCGGGCACGACCGTTAATGATTGCAATACCCCCTGCGCCTGATAAGAACCGCCTGGCACGACAGGTAAAATACTGGTCAGTTTGCCGTGGAACACCTGCCCAGGTAGCGCGTTAAACACCACTTCCGCATCATCACCAGGTTTCAGACGTAACAGCGAGTTTTGCCGAAATTGGGCGACAATTTGCCGTTTTTGCTCGGGGATGAAAACCATCACCGGACGCAACGGCAAGGCAGCTGCGTATGTGCCTGGGCGGATCAGAACCTGAGTGACGTAGCCATTGCTCGGTGCGCGAATGACGGTCTGTTCAAGGTTATATTTTGCTTCTGTAAGTTGCGCTCTTAAGCTCACAATCTGCGATTGCTCGCCGTTAACCATACTGTCGAGCTGGCTCTGGATCTGCGCCTGCTCCGCCACCGAGCCTTTCACTAACGCATCCTGCGCGAGGAAATTTTGCCGCGCATCGTCGATGTCACGTTCCGAGAACGGATTCACCGCCGCCTGGCTGCCTTTCAGGTAACGTTGATAATTTTTAAACAGACGGTCGCGCTCCGCTGAAACCTGGGTGGTGTTGGCCTGCGCTTCAGTGAGCTGGGCGCGCAGCGTTTTTATATTATGCGTCGCCGTCATCAGGTCAGCCTGAAGTCTGTCAACTCGCGCCTGGTAACGAACCGGGTCGAGCTTAAAAAGTACCTCGCCCTTTTGAATAAGCTGATTATTCTTGTCAGTGACTTCAGTAACAATTCCCGTCACCTGTGGCGTGATGGGGATCGCTATCACAGCCTTTTGCGCGGTAAAAGTGTAAGGGTGGTTGTAGTTCATCAACAAAATCAAACCACTCACCAGAAACACGCCTCCCAGCGCCGCCGTCGCCAGCGTCCACTGATTTACCGGAATGCGGAAGATTTTAAAGACCGCCCACGCCAGCGCCACGTAAGTTAAAACAATCAATAGATCCATAATTAGATCTCCGGGAACGTGGAATAGTCAGTCTTTTTCTCGGCGGCGAGTTGATGCTCCAGCCGGGAAATTCGGTCAGAAAGTGCGGCGATTTCCGGGTCAGTCGCTTTCTCCTGCGACGCAACATGTGACTGCATACCCCAGCCACGCTCCGGTTGATAGAGCGTCGCCCAGATCCACAGAAACGGCCAGATAACATGCAGAGTAAACAGGCTCACCCAGCCCGCCGTATGAATAGCGTCGGCATGGGGATGGTTGCGCTTTTTGGCAATCAGATAAGGGATGTCATGTATCGCGATGATTCCATAAAAAATCACCAGAAAGACGAAGATCAGCACTCCCAACGCGAAATAGTTTAGAAACATATTTGCCTCGGATTCACGTTTATCAGTGTTGTTTTTTGGCTGGCAGCCAGAAGGGAGTCAGGCTGATATTTTGACAATAATCCGGGTTCGCGATTCTCGCCATAACACCAAAGAATAATTTTTAGAGGTGATGAGTTGCTTAGTTACATAACGATTGTATGACGAAGGCATAACATGCTGTAGATCACATCAGGTGAACGCCGCAAGAAAATATCTTGTGATTCAGATCACAAAGATTCAACAAACCATCAAAACAAAAATGTGACACTACTCACATTTAAATGCCATTTTTAGCGAAAATCGCCGCCTTGTTGCTTTTTTACACAAGCGTTTTGTGATGAACGTCACGTCAATTACCTCTCTACCCCCTATATTTATGTGATTGATATCACACAAAAGGCCGTCGACTGGACAGTTAACCGATTCAGTGCCAGATTTCGCAGTATCTACAAGGTCCGGCTACCTCTGCCGCCACATTAACAAAAAACCTCGGGCTTCCAGCCTGCGCGACAGCAAACATAAGAAGGGGTGTTTTTATGTCATCCGATATTAAGATCAAAGTGCAAAGCTTTGGTCGTTTCCTCAGCAACATGGTGATGCCAAATATCGGCGCGTTTATCGCGTGGGGTATCATCACCGCGTTATTTATTCCAACAGGGTGGTTACCGAACGAGACGCTGGCGAAGCTGGTCGGGCCGATGATCACTTATCTCCTGCCGCTGCTGATCGGTTATACCGGTGGTAAGCTGGTAGGCGGCGAACGTGGCGGCGTAGTCGGTGCCATCACCACCATGGGCGTTATCGTCGGCGCAGACATGCCGATGTTCCTCGGTTCTATGATTGCAGGTCCGCTGGGCGGCTGGTGCATTAAGCACTTCGACCGCTGGGTAGACGGTAAGATCAAATCCGGTTTTGAGATGCTGGTGAATAACTTCTCCGCAGGCATCATCGGGATGATCCTCGCCATTCTGGCATTTCTCGGCATTGGCCCGATTGTTGAAGCCCTGTCCAAAATGCTGGCTGCGGGCGTTAACTTCATGGTTGTCCATGACATGCTGCCGCTGGCGTCTATCTTTGTTGAACCGGCGAAAATCCTGTTCCTCAACAACGCCATTAACCACGGTATCTTCTCGCCGCTGGGTATTCAGCAGTCCCATGAACTGGGTAAATCCATATTCTTCCTGATTGAAGCTAACCCAGGTCCGGGTATGGGCGTGCTGCTGGCGTACATGTTCTTTGGTCGTGGTAGCGCTAAACAGTCTGCGGGCGGTGCGGCAATTATCCACTTCCTGGGTGGTATCCACGAAATTTACTTCCCGTATGTGTTGATGAATCCGCGTCTGATCCTGGCCGTTATCCTCGGCGGTATGACTGGCGTGTTCACGCTGACTATCCTGGGCGGTGGTCTGGTTTCTCCGGCATCTCCGGGTTCTATCCTTGCTGTACTGGCGATGACACCAAAAGGTGCTTATTTCGCTAACATCGCGGGTGTGTGTGCGGCGATGGCTGTCTCCTTTGTTGTCTCTGCTATTTTGCTGAAAACCAGCAAAGTGAAAGAAGAAGATGATATTGAAGCAGCAACTCGTCGTATGCAGGACATGAAAGCTGAGTCTAAAGGTGCATCTCCGCTGTCTGCGGGCGATGTGACTAACGACCTGAGCCACGTACGTAAAATCATCGTTGCCTGTGACGCCGGTATGGGTTCAAGTGCGATGGGCGCAGGCGTGCTGCGTAAGAAAATTCAGGATGCAGGTCTGTCGCAGATTTCTGTTACTAACAGCGCGATCAACAACCTGCCGCCAGATGTGGACCTCGTCATCACTCACCGTGACCTGACCGAACGCGCTATGCGCCAGGTTCCGCAGGCACAGCATATTTCGCTGACCAACTTCCTCGACAGCGGCCTGTACACCAGCCTGACCGAACGTCTGGTTGCTGCCCAGCGCCATACTGAAAACGAAGTGAAAGTGAAAGACAGTCTGAAAGACAGCTTTGACGATTCCAGTGCTAACCTGTTCAAACTGGGCGCGGAGAACATCTTCCTCGGTCGCAAAGCTGCCACCAAAGAAGAAGCGATTCGTTTTGCTGGCGAGCAGCTGGTGAAAGGCGGTTACGTTGAGCCGGAATACGTTCAGGCGATGCTGGATCGTGAAAAACTGACCCCGACTTATCTGGGTGAGTCTATCGCGGTGCCACACGGTACGGTTGAAGCGAAAGATCGCGTACTGAAAACGGGTGTCGTGTTCTGCCAGTACCCGGAAGGCGTGCGCTTCGGTGAAGAAGATGATGACATTGCCCGTCTGGTGATTGGTATTGCTGCCCGCAACAACGAGCACATTCAGGTTATCACCAGTCTGACCAATGCACTGGATGATGAGTCCGTCATCGAGCGTCTGGCACACACCACCAGCGTGGATGAAGTGCTGGAACTGCTGGCAGGTCATAAGTAATCCAATCCCACCCTCTCCACATGGAGAAGGTGGGGCTAATTGCCTGATGCGCTACGCTTATCAGGCCTACAGGATGCATCACAATTTGTTGAATTTGCACGTTCTTGTAGGCCGGATAAGGCGTTTACGCCGCCTCCGGCGCTGCCCCTCTCCTCACGGAGAGGGTTTGGGTGAGGGAAAAGCCTCACCCCAGCCCTCTCGGGTAAAAACATTGATGAAGGTTAATACTATGAAAGCATTACATTTTGGCGCAGGTAATATCGGTCGTGGCTTTATCGGTAAACTGCTGGCAGACGCGGGTATACAACTGACGTTTGCCGATGTCAATCAGGTGGTACTTGATGCCCTGAATGCCCGTCATAGCTATCAGGTTCATGTGGTCGGTGAAACCGAGCAGGTAGATACCGTTTCTGGCGTCAATGCTGTCAGCAGCATTGGTGATGATGTCGTTGATCTCATTGCTCAGGTTGATTTAGTCACTACCGCCGTTGGCCCGGTAGTGCTGGAACGTATTGCTCCGGCTATCGCCAAAGGGCTGGTGAAACGTAAAGAACAAGGTAATGAATCTCCGCTGAACATCATCGCTTGTGAAAACATGGTCCGCGGCACCACGCAACTGAAAGGCCATGTGATGAACGCCCTGCCGGAAGACGCCAAAGCGTGGGTAGAAGATCACGTTGGCTTTGTCGATTCCGCCGTTGACCGCATCGTACCGCCTTCGGCTTCTGCAACTAACGATCCGCTGGAAGTGACGGTAGAAACCTTCAGCGAATGGATTGTCGATAAAACTCAGTTCAAAGGCGCACTGCCGAACATCCCAGGCATGGAGTTAACCGACAACCTGATGGCATTTGTCGAACGTAAACTCTTCACCCTGAACACGGGTCATGCTATAACCGCGTACCTCGGAAAACTGGCCGGTCATCAGACCATTCGTGACGCTATTCTCGACGAGAAAATCCGCGCGGTGGTAAAAGGTGCGATGGAAGAAAGTGGCGCGGTACTGATCAAGCGTTACGGCTTTGACGCTGACAAGCATGCGGCGTACATCCAGAAAATCCTCGGTCGTTTTGAGAACCCGTATCTGAAAGATGATGTAGAGCGCGTAGGCCGTCAGCCGCTGCGTAAACTGAGCGCAGGCGACCGTCTGATCAAGCCACTGCTCGGTACGCTGGAATACGGCCTCCCGTACAAAAATCTGATTCAGGGAATTGCCGCTGCAATGCACTTCCGCAGTGAAGATGATCCACAGGCTCAGGAACTGGCAGCACTGATCGCCGACAAAGGTCCGCAGGCGGCGCTGGCACAGATTTCCGGGCTTGATGCCAACAGCGAGGTTGTATCTGAGGCGGTAACCGCTTATAAAGCAATGCAATAATGGTGGACCAGGCGCAGGACACCCTGCGCCCGAATAACAGATTGTCAGATATGCAGGCAACAATGGAACAAACCCAGGCCTTTGAAAACCGTGTGCTTGAGCGTCTGAATGCTGGCAAAACCGTGCGAAGCTTTCTGATCACCGCCGTCGAGCTCCTGACCGAGGCGGTAAATCTTCTGGTGCTTCAGGTATTCCGCAAAGACGATTACGCGGTGAAATATGCTGTAGAACCGTTACTCGACGGCGATGGTCCGCTGGGCGATCTTTCTGTGCGTTTAAAACTCATTTACGGGTTGGGCGTCATTAACCGCCAGGAATACGAAGATGCGGAGCTGCTGATGGCATTGCGTGAAGAACTAAATCACGACGGCAACGAGTACGCCTTTACCGACGACGAGATCCTTGGACCCTTTGGTGAACTGCACTGCGTGGCGGCGTTACCACCGCCGCCACAGTTTGAACCAGCAGACTCCAGTTTGTATGCAATGCAAATTCAGCGCTATCAACAGGCTGTGCGATCAACAATGGTCCTTTCACTGACAGAGCTGATTTCCAGAATCAGCTTAAAAAAAGCCTTCCAAAAGTAAGCAACGTCTGCTTACTGTCCCTCTACCTGCTTCGGCCGATAAAGCCGACGATAATACTCCAGACGTTGTAGATATAACGGCACGCTTTCATCGGGTATTCCGGACGGAATCGCGTTACGGGGAGGAAGTTTTTTCAGATACTCCCGGAACGCCTGGCTTGATGCCATGAAATCTACGGCTTTATCGATAAGAAGCGGAACGTTTTCACCTAATTTGCCCATGATGATATCTCCGTATTACCCCGCGCCGGGAATGCGCGGCCGCCAATTTTAGTTTAGGTTCCCGGTAAAGATGACATTAAGGAAAACGTGCTGAATCCTCAATAATCATCCGCTTCTGTTTATTATCTTTTTTCTATAGATTTCTTAATTAATCAATAAATTGCGTAGTTTTTAAGCATATAAATGATTACGTTGCGGAACTATTGCAATGTCATCAGTTGTGAACAAAGCACCTGGTCGCGCATACTAGGGGCTATAAATTTATCTTTATCAGAAGCCATCACATGAAAGAAGTCGAAAAAAACGAAATCAAACGTCTCAGCGATCGTCTGGACGCCATCCGCCACCAGCAGGCCGATCTGTCGCTGGTTGAAGCCGCAGACAAATATGCCGAGCTGGAAAAAGAGAAAGCCACGCTGGAAGCAGAAATTGCCCGCCTGCGTGAAGTTCACAGCCAGAAACTGAGTAAAGAAGCACAGAAGCTGATGAAGATGCCGTTTCAGCGCGCAATTACCAAAAAAGAGCAGGCTGATATGGGCAAGCTGAAGAAAAGTGTTCGCGGACTGGTGGTTGTTCACCCAATGACCGCGCTGGGCCGCGAAATGGGCCTGGAAGAGATGACTGGATTCTCAAAGACCGCGTTTTAAGTCCCCTACTGGTCAATACAACTAAAGTTTCCTCATTTTTATTCGCTCCTGCTGGCATATGCAGGAGCATATTTCAGATATCGAAATCTATTAACATTATATTTTCAATTCTTCCCACTCACCTGAATAATTTTAGCAGGTTAAAATCTGAAAATATGCTACGCAATAAAAATTAATATATAATTTACAGCTATAAATATCAGCATAAACATGCTTATATCATAACTATTTATTTATATTTTCCAACTCAAACTGTCCTTATCACTATAAAACATTCACCATACAAATATTATCCTTTGACTTTTTCTCACCTTATCCCTTTAAAAATTTGACATCGATTGACACCAATCATTAGAATCCGCGCGATTAATATAATAATCGGCAACAAACTAAAATATTTCTGCATTGAATAACACATTCACAGTAACGACCAATTAAAAATATTATAAATTTTCACCGTGAATTTATTTAGCTTGATCATTCATAAAGCAAATGATTGTAAAGTAATTTTCAACGCATCAGGATTATGAAAAGGAATTCATCCTATGAATCTAAAAAAGATACTATTAAGCTTGTTAATGATATCGCCACTCTGCATGTTGACAGGGTGTGACTATATTGGAAAAGCAAAACTAATCGACGATCTTTCCAAACAGCAAGAGTTGCAAAAAAGTAAAATAGAGCAACTTGAAAAACAACAAGAACAAGATAAACGCAAGATAGAACTATTTGAAAAACAGCAAACTGCCATCATAAGTAGTACCAAAACGCTTGCTAGTGTGGTGAAGGGGGTTAAAGAAAAGCAGGATGAATTTGTCTTCACAGAATTTAACCCAGCACAAACACAATACTTCATTTTAAATAACGGCTCTGTCGGTTTGGCGGGTCGGGTGCTGGCTATTGATGCAGTTGAAAACGGCAGCGTTATTCGTATTTCGCTGGTCAACCTATTAAGCGTTCCCGTATCAAATATTGGTTTTCATGCTACATGGGGCAATGAAAGGCCCACCGATGCCAAAGCTCTGGCGAAGTGGCAACAATTACTTTTCAATACCGCTCTGAATTCCACTCTGCAATTAATGCCTGGTCAATGGCAAGACATTAATCTGACATTAAAAGGCGTTTCGCCTAATAACCTGAAGTATCTGAAGTTGTCCATCAATATGGCCAATCTCCAGTTCGACACTGTTCAATCTGCTGAAACTCGGCAGCGAAAAAACAAAAAATAAATGCAGCTTCTGCGCTTATATCAAGGAATAGAGAACATCAATAATGAACAAAATATTTAAAGTCATCTGGAATCCGGCGACGGGCAGTTATAGCGTTGCCAGCGAAACAGCGAAGAGCCGTGGTAAGAAATCTGGTCGCAGTAAGCTGTTAATTTCTGCCCTGGTTGCGGGTGGAATGTTTTCGTCGTTTGGGGCAAACGCCAGTGCGTCACTTGATGGTGGCACATTCTCTGATCCAACAGAAATCACTGATGTCTGGGTAGCTATTGGCCAGGGTGCACGAGCGTCCTCAGTGGGCAATGGGACTGGTGCAGTTGCGGTGGGCGCGAACGCCTGGGCTACAGGTATTGGTTCGACTGCATTAGGTTACCAAAGCTACGCAACCGGAGAGAGATCGGTATCAATCGGACAAGTGGCAGAAGCTTCCGGAAACCGAGCGATCGCAATCGGTAGTGGGGCCGACGGACTGGCAGAATATTCAGTTGTCCTGGGGGTCGGAGCACAAGCTGCTACTACTGCCAGCAACTCTTTAGTGCTGGGAAAATCTGCAAAGGCGAACGGCGCAGACTCTCTGGCATTAGGCAGGCAATCACTTGCCAGTGCAGCAAACTCCATTGCGATAGGTGCTGAGACCGAAGCCGCTGAAAATGCGACGGCTGTAGGTACTAAAGCGAAAGCTCGAGGCAAAAACAGTCTTGCATTAGGTGCAAACAGTGATTCAACAGGTGAAGGTTCTGTTGCCCTGGGATATACAGCAGCGGCTACTGGCGCAAGTGCTCTTGCCTTGGGGCAAAATGCGCAAGCATCAAACACAAACACCATCGCATTAGGCCAGAACAGCAGCGCATCAACCGCAAATGCTATTGCGATCGGTACAGGAAGTTCTGCGGTTGGATCAAACAGTCTTGCATTAGGAAGTTCATCCTCTGCAGGAGGGAATAACTCCGTCGCGATTGGTGCAAACTCTACAGCAGGTGAAGACAACGTTGTATCGGTAGGCTCTGGGTCAGCGCAGCGTCGCATCGTCAATATGGCGGCAGGTACAATCTCAACGGACAGTAAAGAAGCCATTAACGGTTCACAACTTTACGCCATTAGTAGGTCAGTAGCAGACAGGCTGGGAGGCGGAGCAAATGTTGCTACTAACGGAACAATAATGGATATGTCTTTTCAACTGAAGAAAAAGAATTTCAATAACGTTGGTGAAGCACTCCAGTACCTTGACAATGAAACTCTGCACTGGGACTCAGCTAAAGGGGCTTTCAGCGCCAGTTATATTGTTAAAAATGCTGATGGAACGATTACCAGTACCGTAGCAGAAAACAAAATCATCAATGTAAAAGATGGCGATATTTCGGCTACCAGTAAAGACGCCGTTAACGGCTCTCAGCTGAAAACCACCAATGATAATGTGGCAACCAACACCACCAATATCGCCACTAACACCACCAATATCACCAACCTGACGGATTCCGTTGGCGACCTTAAGGATGATGCCCTCCTCTGGAAGGGTACAGCATTCAGCGCCGCACACGGTACTGATGCCACCAGCAAAATCACCAACGTCACCGCTGGCGACCTGACGGCTGGCAGCACTGACGCGGTTAATGGCTCTCAGCTGAAAACCACCAACGATGCCGTGGCAGCCAACACCACCAATATCGCCACTAACACATCCAACATCTCTAACCTGACTGAGACGGTGACTAACCTTGGTGAAGATGCGCTGAAATGGGATAAGGACAATGGTGTCTTCACGGCTGCTCATGGCAACAACGCCGCCAGCAAAATCACCAATATCCTGGACGGCGCAGTCACTGCAACCAGTTCCGATGCCATTAACGGCAGCCAGCTTTATGACTTAAGCAGCAATATCGCCACCTACTTCGGCGGCAATGCTTCTGTGAATACTGACGGTGTGTTTACCGGTCCAACCTACAAAATCGGTGAAACAAATTATTATAACGTCGGCGATGCACTAGCTGCGATTAACTCCTCATTTAGCACGTCTCTCGGCGATGCCCTGCTTTGGGACGCTTCCGTAGATAAATTTAGTGCCAAACACGGTACTAATGGTGACGCAAGCGTGATCACTGATGTCGCAAACGGGGATGTTTCAAGCACAAGCTCTGATGCTGTGAACGGCTCGCAACTCTATACCACCAATAAGTACGTCGTAGATGCGTTGGGTGGTGGTGCCGAAATCAATGCAGACGGCACCATCACTGCGCCGACGTACACCATTGCTAATGCTGATTACGATAACGTCGGTGATGCCCTGAACGCCATCGACACCACTCTCGATGATGCTCTGCTGTGGGATGCAACAGCCAATGATGGTAAAGGTGCATTCAGTGCTGGTCACGGGAAAGATAACTCCGCCAGCAAGATCACTAATGTTGCAGCCGGTACAGTCTCCGCAACCAGCAGCGATGCTATTAACGGCTCACAACTGTATACCACCAACAAGTACATCGCTGATGCGCTGGGTGGTGATGCAGAAGTTAACGCTGACGGCACCATCACCGCACCGACTTACACCATTGCGAACGCCGAGTACAACAACGTCGGTGACGCCCTGGATGCGCTTGATGATAACGCCCTGCTGTGGGATGAGACTGCCAATGGCGGTGCAGGAGCCTACAATGCCAGCCATGACGGTAAAGCCAGCATCATCACTAATGTCGCTAATGGCAGTATTAGTGAGGACAGTACCGATGCAGTGAACGGTTCTCAGTTGAATGCGACGAATATGATGATTGAGCAGAACAGCCAAATCATCAATCAGCTTGCTGGTAATACCGACGCAACCTATATCGAAGAAAATGGCGCTGGTATCAACTACGTTCGTACTAACGACAACGGTTTAGCCTTTAACGATGCAAGCGCCTCTGGTGTCGGCGCTACAGCTGTAGGTTATAACGCTGTCGCGTCTGGTGCCAGCAGCGTAGCCATTGGTCAGAACAGCAGCAGCACCGTTGATACCGGTATTGCGCTGGGTAGCAGCTCCGTTTCCAGCCGTGTGATTGCCAAAGGTTCTCGTGACACCAGCGTAACGGAAAATGGCGTGGTGATTGGTTATGACACCACTGACGGCGAACTGCTAGGTGCATTGTCAATTGGTGATGACGGTAAATACCGCCAAATCATCAACGTAGCTGATGGTTCAGAAGCCCATGACGCCGTTACGGTTCGCCAGTTGCAGAACGCTATTGGAGCGGTCGCCACTACGCCAACCAAGTACTATCACGCCAACTCAACGGCAGAAGACTCACTGGCCGTTGGCGAAGACTCGCTGGCAATGGGTGCGAAAACTGTCGTTAATGGTAATGCAGGTATTGGTATCGGTTTGAACACTCTGGTTCTGGCTGATGCGATCAACGGTATTGCTATCGGCAGTAACGCACGCGCAAACCATGCAAACAGTATTGCAATGGGTAACGGTTCTCAGACCACCCGTGGTGCACAGACTGGCTACACCGCCTACAACATGGACGCACCGCAGAACTCTGTAGGTGAGTTTTCTGTCGGTAGTGAAGACGGTCAACGTCAGATCACAAACGTCGCAGCTGGTTCAGCGGATACCGATGCGGTTAACGTGGGTCAGTTGAAAGTCACTGATGAGCGCGTAGCGCAAAATACCCAGAGCATTACTAACCTGAACAATCAGGTCACTAATCTGGATACTCGCGTTACTAATATCGAAAACGGTATTGGCGATATCGTGACCACCGGTAGCACCAAGTACTTCAAGACCAACACCGATGGCGTAGATGCCAACGCCCAGGGTAAAGATAGCGTTGCGATTGGTTCTGGTTCCATTGCTGCCGCTGACAACAGCGTCGCACTGGGTACAGGCTCCGTGGCCAACGAAGAAAACACGATCTCTGTGGGTTCTTCTACCAACCAGCGCCGTATCACCAACGTAGCTGCCGGTGTTAATGCCACCGATGCGGTTAACGTGTCGCAGCTGAAATCTTCTGAAGCAGGCGGCGTTCGCTACGACACCAAAGCTGATGGCTCTATCGACTACAGCAACATCACTCTTGGTGGTGGCAACGGAGGTACGACTCGCATCAGCAACGTTTCCGCAGGTGTGAACAACAACGACGCGGTGAACTACGCGCAGTTGAAGCAAAGCGTGCAGGAAACAAAGCAATACACCGATCAGCGCATGGTTGAGATGGATAACAAACTGTCTAAAACTGAAAGCAAGTTGAGCGGTGGTATCGCTTCTGCAATGGCAATGACCGGTCTGCCGCAGGCTTACACTCCAGGTGCCAGCATGGCTTCTATTGGTGGCGGTACTTACAACGGTGAATCGGCAGTTGCTTTAGGTGTATCGATGGTGAGCGCCAATGGTCGTTGGGTCTACAAATTACAAGGTAGTACCAATAGCCAGGGTGAATACTCCGCCGCACTCGGTGCCGGTATTCAGTGGTAATGATCCATTAAGTTAGTGTGACTAAGGGCAAACGCCAAATTGCCTGATGCGCTACGCTTATCAGGCCTACAGGGTGATTCTGCACATTCCTATAGGCCGGGTAAGGTGTTCACGCCGCATCTGGCAAGATAAGGCGCTCCGGGTCAACAATCTAAGGGCAATTCTCTGATGAGGATTGCCCTTTTCTTTACCAGACATCTCCCCCCACAAGAATTGGCCCTACCAATTCTTCGCTTATCTGACCTCTGGTTCACAATTCCCCAATTAAAACTCACATCAATGTTGCTAATATATAACATTTAGTTAACCATTCATTGTCATTATCCCTACACAACATAATTGGCAGTGCCACTTTTACACAACGTGTGACAAGGAGATGAGCAACAGACTCATTACACGATGTGCGTGGACTCCAGGAGACCTGCAATGAATCTCTGGCAACAAAACTACGATCCCGCCGGGAATATCTGGCTTTCCAGTCTGATAGCATCGCTTCCCATCCTGTTTTTCTTCTTTGCGCTGATTAAGCTCAAACTGAAAGGATACGTCGCCGCCTCATGGACGGTGGCAATCGCCCTTGCCGTGGCTTTGCTGTTCTATAAAATGCCGGTCGCTAACGCGCTGGCCTCGGTGGTTTATGGCTTCTTCTACGGGTTGTGGCCCATCGCGTGGATCATTATTGCAGCAGTGTTCGTCTATAAGATCTCGGTGAAAACCGGGCAGTTTGACATCATTCGCTCGTCTATTCTTTCGATAACCCCAGACCAGCGCCTGCAAATGCTGATCGTCGGTTTCTGTTTCGGCGCGTTCCTCGAAGGAGCTGCAGGCTTTGGCGCACCGGTAGCAATTACCGCCGCATTGCTGGTCGGTCTGGGCTTTAAACCACTGTACGCCGCCGGGCTGTGCCTGATTGTTAACACCGCGCCAGTGGCATTTGGCGCGATGGGCATTCCAATTCTGGTTGCCGGACAGGTAACAGGCATCGACAGCTTTGAGATTGGCCAGATGGTGGGGCGGCAGCTACCGTTTATGACCATTATCGTGCTGTTCTGGATCATGGCGATTATGGACGGCTGGCGCGGTATCAAAGAGACGTGGCCTGCGGTCGTGGTTGCGGGCGGCTCGTTTGCCATCGCTCAGTACCTTAGCTCTAACTTCATTGGGCCGGAGCTGCCGGACATTATCTCTTCGCTGGTATCACTGCTCTGCCTGACGCTGTTCCTCAAACGCTGGCAGCCAGTGCGCGTATTCCGTTTTGGTGATTTGGGAGCGTCACAGGTTGATATGACGCTGGCCCACACCGGTTACACCGCGGGTCAGGTGTTACGTGCCTGGACACCGTTCCTGTTCCTGACCGCTACCGTAACACTGTGGAGTATCCCGCCGTTTAAAGCCCTGTTCGCATCGGGTGGCGCGCTGTATGAGTGGGTGATCAATATTCCGGTGCCGTACCTCGATAAACTGGTTGCCCGTATGCCGCCAGTGGTCAGCGAGGCTACAGCCTATGCCGCCGTGTTTAAGTTCGACTGGTTCTCTGCCACCGGTACCGCCATTCTGTTTGCTGCACTGCTCTCAATTGTTTGGCTGAAGATGAAACCGTCTGACGCTATCAGCACCTTCGGCAGCACACTGAAAGAACTGGCCCTGCCCATCTACTCTATAGGTATGGTGCTGGCGTTCGCCTTTATCTCTAACTATTCCGGGCTGTCATCAACACTGGCGCTGGCACTGGCGCACACCGGTCATGCATTCACCTTCTTCTCGCCGTTCCTCGGCTGGCTGGGGGTATTCCTGACCGGGTCGGATACCTCATCTAACGCCCTGTTCGCCGCGCTGCAAGCCACCGCAGCACAACAAATTGGCGTCTCTGACCTGTTGCTGGTTGCAGCCAACACCACCGGTGGCGTCACCGGTAAGATGATCTCCCCGCAATCTATCGCTATCGCCTGTGCGGCGGTAGGCCTGGTGGGCAAAGAGTCTGATTTGTTCCGCTTTACTGTCAAACACAGCCTGATCTTCACCTGTATGGTGGGCGTGATCACCACGCTTCAGGCTTATGTCTTAACGTGGATGATTCCTTAATGATTGTTTTACCCAGACGCCTGTCAGACGAGGTTGCCGATCGTGTGCGGGCGCTGATTGATGAAAAAAACCTGGAAGCGGGCATGAAGTTGCCCGCTGAACGTCAACTGGCGATGCAACTCGGCGTATCACGTAATTCACTGCGCGAGGCGCTGGCAAAACTGGTGAGCGAAGGCGTGCTGCTCAGTCGACGCGGCGGCGGGACGTTTATTCGCTGGCGTCATGACACATGGTCGGAGCAAAACATCGTCCAGCCGCTAAAAACGCTGATGGCCGATGATCCGGATTACAGTTTCGATATTCTGGAAGCCCGCTACGCCATTGAAGCCAGCACCGCATGGCATGCGGCAATGCGCGCCACACCTGGCGACAAAGAAAAGATTCAGCTTTGCTTTGAAGCAACGCTAAGTGAAGACCCGGATATCGCCTCACAAGCGGACGTTCGTTTTCATCTGGCGATTGCCGAAGCCTCACATAACATCGTGCTGCTGCAAACCATGCGCGGTTTCTTCGATGTCCTGCAATCCTCAGTGAAGCATAGCCGTCAGCGGATGTATCTGGTGCCACCGGTTTTTTCACAACTGACCGAACAACATCAGGCTGTCATTGACGCCATTTTTGCTGGTGATGCCGACGGGGCGCGTAAAGCAATGATGGCGCACCTTAGTTTTGTTCACACCACCATGAAACGATTCGATGAAGATCAGGCTCGCCACGCACGGATTACCCGCCTGCCCGGTGAGCATAATGAGCATTCGAGGGAGAAAAACGCATGATTATTTCCGCAGCCAGCGATTATCGCGCCGCAGCGCAACGCATTCTGCCGCCGTTCCTGTTCCACTATATGGATGGTGGTGCATATTCTGAATACACGCTGCGCCGCAACGTGGAAGATTTGTCAGAAGTGGCGCTGCGCCAGCGTATTCTGAAAAACATGTCCGACTTAAGCCTGGAAACGACGCTGTTTAATGAGAAATTGTCGATGCCGGTGGCACTGGCTCCGGTGGGTTTGTGTGGCATGTATGCGCGTCGTGGCGAAGTTCAGGCAGCCAAAGCGGCGGACGCGCATGGCATTCCGTTTACTCTCTCGACGGTTTCCGTTTGCCCGATTGAAGAAGTCGCGCCAGCCATCAAGCGCCCAATGTGGTTCCAGCTTTATGTACTGCGCGATCGCGGCTTTATGCGTAACGCGCTGGAGCGAGCAAAAGCAGCGGGTTGTTCGACGCTGGTTTTCACCGTGGATATGCCGACACCGGGAGCGCGTTATCGTGATGCGCATTCTGGAATGAGCGGCCCGAACGCGGCAATGCGCCGCTATTTGCAGGCGGTGACGCATCCGCAATGGGCGTGGGATGTGGGCCTGAACGGTCGTCCGCATGATTTAGGAAATATTTCGGCTTACCTCGGCAAACCGACCGGACTGGAAGATTACATCGGCTGGCTGGGGAATAACTTCGATCCGTCCATCTCATGGAAAGACCTTGAGTGGATCCGCGATTTCTGGGATGGCCCGATGGTGATCAAAGGGATCCTCGATCCGGAAGATGCGCGCGATGCAGTACGTTTTGGTGCTGATGGGATTGTAGTTTCTAACCACGGTGGCCGCCAGCTGGACGGTGTACTCTCTTCCGCTCGTGCGTTGCCCGCTATTGCAGATGCGGTGAAAGGTGATATAGCCATTCTGGCGGATAGCGGAATTCGTAACGGGCTTGATGTCGTGCGTATGATTGCGCTCGGTGCCGACACCGTACTGCTGGGTCGTGCTTTCCTGTATGCGCTGGCAACAGCGGGCCAGGCGGGTGTAGCTAACCTGCTAAATCTGATCGAAAAAGAGATGAAAGTGGCGATGACGCTGACTGGCGCGAAATCGATCAATGAAATTACGCAAGATTCGCTGGTGCAGGGGCTGGGTAAAGAGTTTCCTGCGGCACTGGCTCCGATGGCGAAAGGGAATGCGGCATAGTCGTTTGCGCCCCCTCCCCCTAACCCTCTCCCTCAGGGAGAGGGGACCGTTCGGCGCTGTATGTACTCCCTCACTCTGAAACGACACCGCACTCTTTTTTTCTCCCTCGCCCCTCCGGGGTGAGGGGAAAAGGCCGCACTGCTCACCAATTTTCTGCTATCCTGCCCCCGCACTAAGGGGGCAGTATGCTAAACATCGTACTTTACGAACCAGAAATTCCGCCAAATACTGGCAACATCATCCGTCTTTGCGCTAATACCGGCTTTCGTCTGCATATCATCGAACCGATGGGATTTGCCTGGGACGATAAGCGCCTGCGCCGCGCGGGGCTGGACTATCACGAGTTTACCGCCGTTACGCGTCATCATGACTACAGCGCGTTCCTCGAAGCAGAAAATCCCCAGCGCCTGTTTGCCCTCACCACGAAAGGTACGCCTGCTCACAGCGCCGTAAGCTATCAGGATGGCGATTATCTGATGTTCGGCCCGGAAACACGCGGCCTGCCAGCGAGCATTCTTGATGCCCTGCCCGCTGAACAAAAAATTCGCATTCCGATGGTGCCAGACAGCCGCAGCATGAACCTGTCCAATGCGGTGTCGGTAGTGGTGTATGAAGCCTGGCGGCAGCTGGGATATCCGGGAGCGGTGTTGAGAGATTAGTTACGCCATGCCGGATAGATGATTACATCGCATCCGGCACGATCACAGGACATCAGATCCCATCCCCATACTCAAATGTATGGTTAATACCGTTGAAATGCTGGTCCATATCCATTGATGGCTTATCGCTGTCTGGTTTACCGACAATGCGTGCCGGAACGCCAGCGGCGGTGGTATGCGGCGGCACCGGTTGCAGCACCACGGAACCTGCGCCAATCTTCGCGCCGCGACCAACTTCAATATTGCCGAGAATCTTCGCGCCCGCGCCAATCATCACGCCTTCACGAATTTTCGGGTGACGGTCGCCGCTAGTTTTCCCAGTACCGCCAAGGGTGACGGATTGCAGAATCGACACGTCGTTTTCAATCACCGCCGTTTCACCCACAACGATACCCGTGGCGTGGTCAAGCATGATACCGCGACCAATTTTTGCTGCCGGGTGAATATCAACCTGGAACGTCACAGAAACCTGGTTTTGCAGAAAGATTGCCAGTGCGCGACGCCCCTGATTCCACAACCAGTGACCGATGCGATAGGCCTGCAAGGCATGAAAACCCTTCAGGTATAACAACGGGGTTGAGTATTTATCGACTGCCGGGTCGCGGGTACGCACCGCCTGAATATCACAGGCCGCAGAGGCGATCATTTCCGGGTCAGCGGCGTAGGCTTCTTCCACCACTTCACGGATAGCAATAGCAGGCATAATTGGCGATGACAGCTTGTTCGCCAGCATGTAGCTCAGTGCACTGCCAAGGTTTTCGTGCTTGAGTAGCGTCGCGTGGTAAAAACTGGCCAGCATTGGCTCACAGTCCGCCAGCGTTCTGGCTTCGGCTTTAATATTGTTCCAGACAATTTCCAGTTCTTCACACGACATTGCTTACTCCACACGATGAGATAATGACCGGCCCGTTCTGCGCGGGCCGGGTCATAGCGGTAACAAAGGTTCCCTGGGGTTAGTGGCTGCTGCGCTCGTCCTTGCGTGCACGACCTAATAACGTCAATGCTGCCTCGCGCGCGTTTTTTCCGCAATATAATACTTGATAAATTTCCTCGGTTATTGGCATTTCAACGCCGAAGCGATGCGCCAGTTCGCGGACTTCTTTCGTATTGCGGTAGCCTTCCACCACCTGACCAATCTTCTCCTGCGCGCTTTGTACATCCATGCCCTGACCGAGCATCATGCCAAAACGGCGGTTACGCGACTGGTTGTCGGTACAGGTAAGCACCAGATCCCCCAGCCCCGCCATGCCCATAAAGGTGGCAGGATCGGCACCCAGCGCCGCGCCAAGACGCGACATTTCAGCCAGCCCACGGGTGATCAGCGCCGTACGCGCATTCGCACCAAAACCGATACCGTCGGACATCCCCGCGCCAATGGCGATGACGTTTTTCACCGCGCCGCCAAGCTGCACGCCAATGAAATCCGGGTTACTGTAAACGCGGAAACTTTTGCCGCAGTGCAGCAGCTGCTGGAGATCATCGGCAAAGGTCTGATCGGTCGAGGCCAGCGAAATAGCTGTCGGTAAACCTGCCGCCAGTTCTTTCGCAAACGTTGGGCCAGAGATAACCGCCAGCGGAATTTGATCGCCTAACGCCTCGCGGGCCACGTCCTGTAACAGACGCCCGGTTTCCGCTTCCAGCCCTTTGGTCGCCCACACCAGACGCGCATCAGGACGCATCAGCGGTTTAATCTGGCGCAGCACTTCACCAAAGACATGGCTGGGTACGACGACGAGAATATTACGGCTGGCTGCCAGCGCAGTGGCGAGATCGCTTTCAAGATGGAGCGTATCGGGAAAAGGCACATCGGGGAGAAACGCGGCGTTACAGCGGTCGCGTTCAAGCGTTGCGATATGTTCAGGGTCATGGCCCCAGAGGACAACCTCGTGGCCATTTCTTGCCAGGGTGATGGCAAGAGCGGTGCCGTACGAGCCGGCACCGATCACAGTCATTGAAGCATTACGTTGGTTCATCAGGCATCCTGATGTTCTTCAGTACCTTCGCCAGCCTGCTGCTGCAAATAGTTCATGAACAGCGCATCGAAGTTAACCGGCGCAAGGTTCAGTTGCGGGAATGTACCGCGGGATACCATGCTGGTGATGCACTCACGAGCATACGGGAACAGAATGTTCGGGCAGTATGCGCCCAGGCAATGTGCCATCTGGGTGCCTTCGATACCCGCGATGGAGAAAATACCGCCCTGCTGAACTTCACACAGGAACGCGGTTTCTTCGCCCAGGGAGGCCGTTACGGTAACACGCAGTACCACTTCGTAAACGTCATCTGCCAGTTGAGTAGATGCCGTATCCAGATCAAGTTTAACTTCTGGCTGCCAATCTTTCTGGAAAACGTGCGGCGCGTTCGGCGCTTCGAAAGAAATATCCTTGGTATAAATACGTTGGATCTGGAAAGTCATTTCGGTGTTGTTTTGTTCTGACATGTGTAGAAAACCCTTAAGTGTTGTCCTTAAATACTGCGCAATGTAATGCCAACGTTCACACGTTATTTCAGCAGGGGATCCAGTCCACCACGTGCATCCAATGCATACAAGTCATCACAGCCGCCAATGTGCTGTGCGTCAATAAAAATCTGGGGAACCGTGGTGCGACCGCTGCGTTTGATCATCTCTTCACGCTTGGCGGCGTTGCCATCGATCGGCAGCTCCTGGAAACTCACGCCCTTGCTGCTCAGCAGTGCTTTTGCACGATGGCAATACGGGCAGGTTTCTTTGGTATAGATTTCAACATTGGCCATAAATTAGCTCCTGTTTTTTTACCCTGAAATTTCATGTTGCAGGGCGGCAGCAAAATGGAGTGTCCCCAGAAGCTTATAACAATAAGTCGCTGGGGGCCTAATTGCAGCTAACGGCCTGCATCATGAAAGACGACAGGTAAATTATTTGCCGCGCACCAAAGGCAAGTTTTCGCCAGCCCAGCCAGCGACGCCTTCTTTCAGCACGAATACTTGCGCAAAACCAGCTTTCGTCAGTGCGTTTGCAGGCTCCTGGCACTGCATGCCAGAACCGTCTACCACGATAACCGGTTTGTCTTTGTGCTTCTCAAGCTCACCAACATTGTTGGCTTTGATTTCGCTCGGCAACAGATTGATAGAACCTGCGATATGGCCTTTACGGAAGTCATCACGCTGACGTAAATCCACAACCACAGCGTCTTCTTTGTTGATCAGACGCGTAGCTTCACCACGAGTAATCACCTTCACTTTCGAGGTCAGGCTCTTAAACGTAGTCACAAGAACCGCCACCAGTAACGCGATCCAGGCGATACTCAGTATGGGATGACGGCCAACAAATTGCATAATTTCTTGCATGGGGGGTAACAACTCCCGACGTAGTGATTAAAAAAACCAGGAAAGGAGTATACCTGCGCGGTGCGGCAAATACAGCCAGCGCGTTAACTGGAATGCAATTTTGCGGGGCACGACGAAAAAAAAGCGCAAATCTGGCATCGGCTTGCCGCGAGCGGTCGTATATTTTGATCTTCAGAGGCTATTTTATCGATTCAGCTGTAGTAAAATTACGCAAATTTTGACTCTTGAGTATGAGGTTGTCGCAATGTCGGTTTCTAAAAAACCTATGGTACTGGTGATTCTGGATGGCTATGGCTATCGCGAAGAACAGCAGGATAACGCCATTTTTAGTGCTAAAACCCCGGTAATGGATGCACTGTGGGCCAATCGTCCGCATACCCTGATCGACGCTTCCGGTCTGGAAGTCGGTCTGCCTGACCGTCAGATGGGTAACTCCGAAGTAGGCCACGTTAACCTGGGTGCCGGCCGCATCGTGTATCAGGACCTGACTCGTCTGGACGTTGAAATCAAAGATCGCGCTTTCTTTGCTAATCCGGTGCTGACTGGCGCGGTAGATAAAGCGAAAAACGCAGGTAAAGCAGTACACATTATGGGTCTGCTCTCCGCAGGCGGCGTACACAGCCACGAAGATCACATCATGGCGATGGTAGAACTGGCAGCTGAACGCGGCGCAGAAAAAATCTACCTGCACGCATTCCTTGACGGTCGCGACACTCCGCCGCGCAGTGCTGAATCCTCGCTGAAAAAATTCGAAGAGAAATTTGCTGCGCTGGGTAAAGGCCGCGTAGCGTCCATCATTGGTCGTTACTACGCGATGGACCGCGATAACCGTTGGGATCGCGTTGAAAAAGCTTATGACCTGCTGACTCTGGCGCAGGGTGAGTTCCAGGCCGATACCGCCGTTGCTGGTTTGCAGGCTGCTTATGCTCGCGACGAAAACGACGAGTTCGTGAAAGCGACCGTTATTCGTGCAGAAGGTCAGCCAGATGCGGCAATGGAAGACGGCGATGCGCTGATTTTCATGAACTTCCGTGCTGACCGTGCGCGTGAAATCACTCGTGCTTTCGTGAACGCTGATTTCGATGGCTTCGCGCGTAAGAAAGTGGTTAACGTCGATTTCGTGATGCTGACTGAATACGCCGCTGACATCAAAACTGCGGTTGCTTACCCACCCGCTTCCCTGGTTAACACCTTCGGCGAGTGGATGGCGAAAAACGACAAAACTCAGTTGCGTATTTCCGAAACCGAAAAATATGCCCACGTTACTTTCTTCTTCAACGGTGGCGTAGAAGAGTCGTTCAAAGGCGAAGATCGCATTCTGATCAACTCACCGAAAGTGGCAACTTACGATCTGCAACCGGAAATGAGCTCCGCAGAGCTGACCGAAAAACTGGTTGCGGCAATCAAGAGCGGCAAATACGACACCATCATCTGTAACTACCCGAACGGTGACATGGTAGGTCACACCGGGGTGATGGAAGCAGCAGTTAAAGCCGTTGAAGCGCTGGATCACTGCGTGGATGAAGTTGCGAAAGCGGTTGAGTCTGTAGGTGGACAACTGCTGATCACCGCTGACCACGGTAACGCTGAACAGATGCGCGATCCGGCAACGGGTCAGGCACACACAGCACACACCAACCTGCCAGTTCCGCTGATTTACGTTGGTGATAAGAACGTGAAAGCGGTTGAAGGCGGCAAACTTTCTGACATCGCGCCGACCATGTTGTCGCTGATGGGTATGGAAATCCCGCAAGAGATGACTGGTAAGCCGCTGTTCATCGTGGAATAATCCCTCCCCATGAGGGGAAAGGCGATTAATACCATGACACGGGCCGTGAAACCGCGCAGGTTTGCAATCAGGCCCATCATCTACGCCAGCGTTCTTAGCGCTGGCGTATTGTTGTGCGCCTTTTCCGCCCACGCGGATGAGCGTGACCAACTCAAATCTATTCAGGCCGATATCGCCGCGAAAGAGCGCGCGGTACGCCAAAAGCAACAACAACGCGCAAGCCTGCTCGCACAATTGAAAAAGCAGGAAGAAGCGATCTCGGAAGCCACCCGTAAGCTGCGCGAAACGCAAAACACGCTCAATCAACTCAATAAACAGATTGATGAGATGAACGCGTCGATTGCCAAACTGGAGCAGCAAAAAGCCGCCCAGGAACGCAGCCTCGCCGCGCAACTGGATGCCGCATTCCGTCAGGGCGAGCATACCGGTATTCAGCTGATTCTCAGCGGTGAAGAAAGCCAGCGTGGACAGCGTTTACAGGCTTATTTCGGCTATCTCAACCAGGCGCGACAAGAAACCATTGCCCAGTTGAAGCAAACGCGTGAAGAAGTCGCCATGCAGCGTGCTGAACTGGAAGAGAAACAGAGCGAGCAACAAACGCTGTTATATGAGCAGCGCGCCCAACAGGCGAAACTGACTCAGGCGCTGAACGAGCGTAAAAAGACGCTGGCAGGGCTGGAGTCTTCCATCCAGCAAGGTCAGCAACAGTTGAGCGAGCTGCGCGCCAACGAATCCCGTCTGCGTAACAGCATTGCCCGTGCGGAAGCCGCGGCGAAAGCGCGTGCAGAACGAGAAGCACGTGAGGCCCAGGCGGTTCGCGACCGCCAGAAAGAAGCGACGCGTAAAGGCACCACCTACAAACCGACTGAAAGCGAAAAATCGCTGATGTCCCGTACCGGTGGTCTGGGCGCGCCGCGTGGTCAGGCATTCTGGCCGGTTCGCGGGCCGACGCTGCATCGCTATGGCGAACAGCTACAGGGTGAATTACGCTGGAAAGGGATGGTGATTGGTGCCTCTGAAGGTACTGAAGTTAAAGCGATTGCCGACGGTCGGGTGATTCTGGCTGACTGGCTGCAAGGCTACGGTCTGGTGGTGGTGGTTGAGCATGGTAAAGGCGACATGAGTCTTTACGGCTATAATCAGAGCGCACTGGTGAGCGTTGGTTCGCAGGTTCGCGCGGGCCAGCCAATTGCACTGGTGGGCAGCAGTGGCGGTCAGGGTCGGCCTTCACTCTATTTCGAAATTCGCCGCCAGGGTCAGGCGGTCAATCCACAGCCGTGGTTGGGAAGATAAGTTTTGTTTCCATTTCGTCGTAACGTTCTTGCATTTGCCGCTCTGTTGGCGCTCTCCTCCCCCGTACTTGCTGGCAAACTTGCCATTGTCATTGATGATTTTGGGTATCGCCCGCACAACGAAAACCAGGTGTTGGCGATGCCCTCCGCTATCTCCGTCGCTGTATTACCCGATTCACCGCACGCCAGAGAGATGGCGACCAAAGCGCATAACAGCGGTCACGAAGTGTTGATTCATCTCCCGATGGCACCGTTGAGTAAACAGCCGCTGGAGAAAAATACGCTACGCCCGGAGATGAGCAGCGACGAAATTGAGCGCATTATTCGTAGTGCGGTCAATAACGTGCCCTATGCCGTGGGGATCAACAACCACATGGGCAGCAAGATGACCTCTAACCTGTTTGGTATGCAGAAAGTGATGCAGGCGCTGGAGCGTTACAATCTTTACTTCCTCGACAGCGTAACCATTGGTAATACCCAGGCGATGCGCGCCGCGCAAGGCACTGGCGTGAAGGTTATTAAACGGAAGGTGTTCCTCGACGATTCACAGAACGAAGCGGACATCCGTGTGCAGTTCAATCGCGCAATTGATCTGGCGCGTCGCAACGGTTCAACCATTGCCATTGGGCATCCTCACCCTTCAACGGTACGCGTACTACAACAGATGGTTTATAACCTGCCGCCAGACATTACGCTGGTGAAAGCCAGCAGCTTGCTGAATGAACCGCAGGTTGATACGTCTACACCGCCGAAAAACACTGTGCCCGACACACCGCGTAATCCGTTCCGTGGCGTGAAGCTGTGCAAACCGAAGAAACCGATAGAACCTGTTTATGCTAATCGCTTCTTTGAAGTATTAAGCGAAAGCATCAGCCAGAGCACGCTGATCGTTTACTTCCAGCATCAGTGGCAAGGCTGGGGCAAACAGCCCGAAGCGGCGAAACTTAACGCTAGCGCAAATTAAAGGCGCTACGCGTAATGCGATGGTGCGACCGCGTTTTGTCGCGCCATTGCCATAAGCGGAAAGACCACAGTAACGCCTGGTAACCCACCTTCACGCTGCGCACATTGGTAATCAGGCGCTTATACATACCGGAAGTAAATATCTCGGCAATCATCCGTTGGCGGGTAAGAATATCCGGCTCTTTGCGCACCGCATGGCAAACACGCAATGCTTCGTAAGTTATTTGCTGATGAAATTCCGGATAAATCGTAATTTTGTCGGCATAATTTCGATTTAATTTCTCCAGCAGGCGGGTAATCTTAATATAGTGACGTTGATAATTAAGGTTTTTATTCCCTTGTCTATGCAACCGACTCACTGACGTATTATGCAGATAATATTTATATAATGATTGCTCGGTATATCGCGCACGCAGCGCATTAAACATGAATTCTGTTGTCCAGACAATATCCTGATGATGTAATCCGGCAATAAATTTAATGTTATTTTTAACAATAACATCGCGGCGATAAACCCCCATCCAGACAACGTGAGTCCAACGGCGCGAAGAAAGCCCCATCCGCAGCCAGTCTGGGCCGGTTAATACACCGGTTGAGCGAAGGCGATCGCTGGGGATGGATTGCCAGGTTTCTCCCGTTTCACGAAAACACCAGTCAGCGTTGCACTGCGCCACGTCGAGGTCGTCCTCTAACGCCATGGTCATCAGCGTTTCGTACATGGTGGGATAGACTTCATCGTCAGCATCGACAAAAGCGACATATTTGCCCGTTGCCACTTCAATCCCACGATTACGCGCCACCGATGCGCCAGCATTCGCCTGATGCAACAAACGAACGTGCGGATAGTTTTCTGCGTAATGCTTTGCTATTTCAACAGAATTATCCGTTGAACCATCGTTAATAATAATGATTTCCAGAGCAGTCCAGGTTTGCGTAATTAAAGATTCCATACAAGTGCGGAAATCATCGCCCGCATTATATAACGGAATAATAACACTAAGTTTATTGGTGCTGTTCATCATAAATTACCGACGACCTCTGAAGTTATCCTGACGTTTTACAGGCTTTGTATTAAGAAACTATTAAGCCTGTGAGATATTATTTTTACAGGTGAGAGAGTCACTTCAGGGTAGAGAGATAATGAGAACAGCTATATAAGAGATCAGCGCAATTACGAACTCTTTATTACACTGACAGGATTTTACATATTTAACAGATTATCCTCAGATAAAAGGGCTGGAATACCAGCCCTTGTTCGTGTTAATCCCAGCTCAGAATAACTTTCCCGGACTGGCCCGAACGCATAGCGTCAAAGCCCTTCTGGAAATCATCGATAGAGAAACGATGGGTAATGATCGGCGAGAGATCGAGGCCAGACTGAATCAGCGCCGCCATCTTGTACCAGGTTTCAAACATCTCACGACCGTAAATGCCTTTAATGAACAAGCCCTTAAAGATCACTTTTGTCCAGTCTATCGACATGTCAGAAGGTGGAATACCCAGCATCGCAATACGACCGCCGTGGTTCATGGTGTCGAGCATGGTACGAAACGCTGGCGGCGCACCGGACATTTCCAGACCGACATCAAAGCCTTCGGTCATGCCCAGTTCTGCCATCACATCATTAAGGTTTTCTTTAGCGACGTTGACCGCACGGGTGATACCCATTTTGCGCGCCAGTTCGAGACGATATTCATTAACATCAGTGATCACCACATTGCGTGCACCAACGTGTTTCGCCACCGCCGCAGCCATAATACCTATCGGACCTGCACCAGAGACCAGCACATCCTCGCCAACCAGATCGAACGACAGCGCGGTATGCACGGCATTACCGAAGGGATCAAAAATGGAAGCCAGGTCGTCGGAGATATTGTCGGGAATTTTGAAAGCGTTGAACGCCGGAATCACCAGATATTCGGCGAAGCAGCCCGGACGGTTAACGCCGACGCCGATCGTGTTGCGGCACAGATGGGTACGACCGCCACGACAGTTGCGACAGTGACCGCAAGTGATATGACCTTCGCCAGAAACGCGATCGCCAATCTTGAAGCCTTTCACTTCCTGACCAATACCTACCACTTCACCGACATATTCATGGCCCACGACCATCGGCACCGGGATGGTTTTTTGCGACCACTCATCCCAGTTATAGATGTGAACGTCAGTCCCGCAGATGGCTGTTTTACGGATTTTAATCAGCAGATCGTTATGCCCGAGTTCCGGTACAGGAACGTCGGTCATCCAGATGCCCTCTTCCGCTTTCAGTTTGGATAACGCTTTCATCTCACATCCTCAGGCAATAACGCCCAGTTGTTTACCAATACGCGTGAATGCTTCTACTGCACGCGTAATTTGCTCAGGGGTATGCGCCGCAGACATCTGGGTACGAATACGCGCCTGACCTTTCGGAACGACCGGATAGAAGAAACCGGTGACGTAAATGCCCTCTTTTTGCAGCTCACGGGCAAATTTCTGCGCCACTACCGCATCACCAAGCATGACCGGAATAATGGCGTGATCGGCTCCCGCCAGGGTAAAGCCCGCTGCCGACATTTGCTCACGGAACTGACGCGCGTTCGCCCACAGACGGTCACGCAGCTCGCTACCCGCTTCGACCATCTCCAGCACTTTGATGGATGCGGCAACAATGGCCGGTGCCAGCGAGTTGGAGAACAGATACGGACGAGACCGCTGGCGCAGCCACTCAACCACTTCTTTGCGCGCCGCGGTATAACCACCAGAAGCCCCGCCCAGCGCTTTACCAAGCGTACCGGTGATAATATCGACCCGGCCCATCACATCGCAGTATTCATGGGAACCACGACCATTTTCACCGACAAAACCGACTGCGTGGGAGTCGTCTACCATCACCAGGGCATCGTATTTATCTGCCAGATCGCAAACGCCTTTCAGGTTGGCAATCACGCCGTCCATCGAGAACACACCATCGGTGGCAATCAGCACATGACGCGCACCGGCTTCACGCGCTTCTTTCAGACGTGCTTCCAGCTCCTGCATATCGTTGTTGGCATAGCGATAGCGTTTAGCTTTACACAGACGCACACCATCAATAATAGACGCGTGGTTCAGTGCGTCGGAGATAATGGCGTCTTCCGCGCCCAGCAGCGTTTCAAACAGGCCACCGTTAGCATCAAAGCAGGAAGAGTAGAGAATCGCATCTTCCATCCCCAGGAATGCCGCCAGTTTTTGTTCAAGCTCTTTATGGCTGTCCTGAGTGCCGCAAATAAAACGCACCGAAGCCATGCCGAAACCGTGAGAATCCATTCCCGCCTTTGCCGCCGCAATCAGATCCGGATGATTCGCCAGCCCGAGATAGTTATTGGCACAAAAGTTAATAACGTGGCTTCCATCAGCCACAGTGATATCTGCTTGCTGCGCAGACGTAATAATGCGCTCTTCTTTAAACAACCCTTCCGCCCGTGCGGTTTCCAGATCGTTGGTTAACTGCTGATAAAATTCTCCACGCATTGCGATTCTCCAGACAGGGCAAATTCCAGCACATATTACCCAAACTTATAGGTCGCGACGAGATGACGCGTTAACACTTCTGCAAAATTCAGGATAAATAACGTCCATCAATCTCACTTTTGGCGAATGGCTGAAGCCAACGCCGTGTAGTGATATGATAGAAGTATTCGTGTCTGAGATTGTCTCTGACTCCATAATTCGAAGGTTACAGTTATGATCATCGTTACCGGCGGCGCGGGCTTTATCGGCAGCAACATCGTTAAGGCCCTGAATGATAAAGGCATCACCGATATTCTGGTGGTGGACAACCTGAAAGACGGCACCAAGTTTGTGAACCTGGTGGATCTGAATATCGCAGACTATATGGATAAGGAAGACTTCCTGATCCAGATTATGGCTGGCGAAGATTTCGGCGATGTCGAAGCGATTTTCCACGAAGGCGCGTGCTCTTCCACCACCGAGTGGGATGGCAAGTATATGATGGATAACAACTATCAATACTCCAAAGAGCTGCTGCACTACTGTCTGGAGCGCGAAATCCCGTTCCTGTATGCATCTTCCGCGGCCACCTACGGCGGACGCACCTCCGACTTTATTGAATCCCGCGAGTACGAAAAACCGTTGAACGTCTACGGTTACTCAAAATTCCTGTTTGATGAATATGTTCGTCAAATCCTGCCTGAAGCGAACTCGCAGATTGTTGGCTTCCGTTATTTCAACGTTTATGGACCGCGTGAAGGCCATAAAGGCAGCATGGCGAGCGTCGCTTTCCATCTCAACACCCAGCTTAACAACGGTGAATCGCCAAAACTGTTCGAAGGTAGCGAGAACTTCAAACGTGACTTCGTCTATGTGGGCGACGTGGCAGATGTAAACCTGTGGTTCCTGGAAAATGGCGTTTCCGGCATCTTCAACCTCGGCACCGGTCGTGCGGAATCCTTCCAGGCAGTAGCTGATGCTACGCTGGCTTATCACAAGAAAGGCCAGATCGAATACATTCCGTTCCCGGATAAGCTGAAAGGCCGCTACCAGGCGTTCACTCAGGCAGATCTGACAAATCTGCGCGCGGCGGGTTACGACAAACCGTTCAAAACCGTTGCTGAAGGTGTAACGGAATACATGGCCTGGCTGAATCGCGACGCATAAGAGCTCTGCATGAAAATACTGGTGATCGGCCCGTCTTGGGTTGGCGACATGATGATGTCGCAAAGTCTCTATCGCACGCTCCAGGCGCGCTATCCCCAGGCGATAATCGATGTGATGGCACCGGCATGGTGCCGTCCATTATTATCGCGGATGCCGGAAGTTAACGAAGCTATTCCTATGCCTCTCGGTCACGGAGCGCTGGAAATCGGCGAACGCCGCAAACTGGGTCATAGCCTGCGTGAAAAGCGCTACGACCGCGCCTACGTCTTACCCAACTCCTTCAAATCTGCATTAGTGCCTTTCTTCGCGGGTATTCCTCATCGCACCGGCTGGCGCGGCGAGATGCGCTACGGTTTACTCAACGATGTACGCGTGCTCGATAAAGAAGCCTGGCCGCTAATGGTGGAACGCTATGTCGCGCTGGCCTATGACAAAGGCGTGATGCGTACCGCACAAGATCTACCAAAACCGTTGTTATGGCCGCAATTGCAGGTGAGCGAAGGTGAAAAATCATATACCTGTAATCAATTTTCGCTTTCATCAGAACGTCCGATGATTGGTTTTTGCCCGGGTGCGGAGTTTGGTCCGGCAAAACGCTGGCCACACTACCACTATGCGGAACTGGCAAAGCAGCTGATTGATGAAGGTTATCAGGTGGTTCTGTTTGGCTCTGCGAAAGATCATGAAGCGGGCAATGAGATTCTTGCCGCTTTGAATACCGAGCAGCAGGCATGGTGTCGGAACCTGGCGGGGGAAACACAGCTTGATCAAGCGGTTATCCTGATTGCAGCCTGTAAAGCCATTGTCACTAACGATTCTGGCCTGATGCATGTTGCGGCGGCGCTCAATCGTCCGCTGGTTGCCCTGTATGGTCCGAGTAGCCCGGACTTCACACCGCCGCTATCCCATAAAGCGCGCGTGATCCGCCTGATTACCGGCTATCACAAAGTGCGTAAAGGTGACGCTGCGGAGGGTTATCACCAGAGCTTGATCGACATTACTCCCCAGCGCGTACTGGAAGAACTCAACGCGCTATTGTTACAAGAGGAAGCCTGACGGATGCGGGTTTTGATCGTTAAAACATCGTCGATGGGCGATGTTCTCCATACGTTGCCCGCACTCACTGATGCCCAGCAGGCAATTCCAGGGATTAAATTTGACTGGGTGGTGGAAGAAGGGTTCGCACAGATTCCTTCCTGGCACGCTGCCGTTGAGCGAGTTATTCCTGTGGCAATACGTCGCTGGCGTAAAGCCTGGTTCTCGGCCCCCATAAAAGCAGAACGCAAAGCGTTTCGTGAAGCGCTACAAGCAGAGAACTATGACGCAGTTATCGACGCTCAGGGGCTGGTAAAAAGCGCGGCGCTGGTGACGCGTCTGGCGCATGGCGTAAAGCATGGAATGGACTGGCAAACCGCTCGCGAACCTTTAGCCAGTCTGTTTTACAATCGTAAGCATCATATTGCAAAACAGCAGCACGCCGTAGAACGCACCCGCGAACTGTTTGCCAAAAGTTTGGGCTATAGCAAACCGCAAACCCAGGGCGATTATGCTATTGCACAGCATTTCCTGACGAACCTGCCTACAGATGCTGGCGAATATGCCGTATTTCTTCATGCGACGACCCGTGATGATAAACACTGGCCGGAAGAACACTGGCGAGAATTGATTGGTTTACTGGCTGATTCAGGAATACGGATTAAACTTCCGTGGGGCGCGCCGCATGAGGAAGAACGGGCGAAACGACTGGCGAAAGGATTTGCTTATGTTGAAGTATTGCCGAAGATGAGTCTGGAAGGCGTTGCCCGCGTGCTGGCCGGGGCTAAATTTGTAGTGTCGGTGGATACGGGGTTAAGCCATTTAACGGCGGCACTGGATAGACCGAATATCACGGTTTATGGACCTACCGATCCTGGATTAATTGGCGGGTATGGGAAGAATCAGATGGTATGTAGGGCTCCAAGAGAAAATTTAATTAACCTCAACAGTCAAGCAGTTTTGGAAAAGTTATCATCATTATAAAGGTAAAACATGCTAACATCCTTTAAACTTCATTCATTGAAACCTTACACTCTGAAATCATCAATGATTTTAGAGATAATAACTTATATATTATGTTTTTTTTCAATGATAATTGCATTCGTCGATAATACTTTCAGCATAAAAATATATAATATCACTGCTATAGTTTGCTTATTGTCACTAATTTTACGTGGCAGACAAGAAAATTATAATATAAAAAACCTTATTCTTCCCCTTTCTATATTTTTAATAGGCTTGCTTGATTTAATTTGGTATTCTGCGTTTAAAGTAGATAATTCGCCATTTCGTGCTACTTACCATAGTTATTTAAATACTGCCAAAATATTTATATTTGGTTCTTTTATTGTTTTCTTGACACTAACTAGCCAGCTAAAATCAAAAAAAGAGAGTGTATTATACACTTTGTATTCTCTGTCATTTCTAATTGCTGGATATGCAATGTATATTAATAGCATTCATGAAAATGACCGCATTTCTTTTGGTGTAGGAACGGCAACAGGAGCAGCATATTCAACAATGCTAATAGGGATAGTTAGTGGCGTTGCGATTCTTTATACTAAGAAAAATCATCCTTTTTTATTTTTATTAAATAGTTGCGCGGTACTTTATGTTCTGGCGCTAACACAAACCAGAGCAACCCTACTCCTGTTCCCTATAATTTGTGTTGCTGCATTAATAGCTTATTATAATAAATCACCCAAGAAATTCACTTCCTCTATTGTTCTACTAATTGCTATATTAGCTAGCATTGTTATTATATTTAATAAACCAATACAGAATCGCTATAATGAAGCATTAAATGACTTAAACAGTTATACCAATGCTAATAGTGTTACTTCCCTAGGTGCAAGACTGGCAATGTACGAAATTGGTTTAAATATATTCATAAAGTCACCTTTTTCATTTAGATCAGCAGAGTCACGCGCTGAAAGTATGAATTTGTTAGTTGCAGAACACAATAGGCTAAGAGGGGCATTGGAGTTTTCTAACGTACATCTACATAATGAGATAATTGAAGCAGGGTCACTGAAAGGTCTGATGGGAATTTTTTCCACACTTTTCCTCTATTTTTCACTATTTTATATAGCATATAAAAAACGAGCTTTGGGTTTGTTGATATTAACGCTTGGCATTGTGGGGATTGGACTCAGTGATGTGATCATATGGGCACGCAGCATTCCAATTATCATTATATCCGCTATAGTCCTCTTACTCGTCATTAATAATCGTAACAATACAATTAATTAAGAATAAGCAAGTTTAAGAAGTGAGTTAAAACTCACTTCTTATCTATACAACTTAATCTCTTTACTGAATTAGTTAAAGTTTCAGTATCGATATCTTTTACCGTATATGTTGGGGATACTATTTGTATAGATTTATGATGATTCGGGGACCAAATTAAATGCGAGGGATATTCCGGAGTACGTGAATTAGGGTAAAATGCAAGCGTTGGTTTATGATAAGCCGCAGCGATATGAACAAGAGCTGTATCAACAGAAATGACAAAATCACTATACTTGGTCAACGCAACGGTATAAATAAACTCATCAAATGGTAGTGTTTCGATTTCAAGTATTGGTATTGTCAATAAATCTTGCGGTAACCCGGTAAATATAATCCGATAATTTTCAAAGTGTGTTTTCACTTCTTGATATATAACTTTTATTTGCTCAAACGTAAGACGGCATATTTTTTTTGCACCTAATGGATTAATAATGACTATTCTTGTATCTCCAATAAATTCTTTTATTTTATCTTCAACATCTACTGGTAAATGCAAGTCGTAGTTGGTGGAAAATGTACCCTCACCATAAATATGCTTCAGTATTTCTATTGCTCGTGTACTCATATGTTCTTTTAAACATTCATCGTGGGGATGGTAAAATGAATAGTAACGCTTATACCAATGATCAAAACCCAGAATGTAAGAATCTTTTAAACTTGATAATATTAAGCTATGCTTAAATGAGGGCATAGTTTCAAAGGGGTCTAATACAATATCGAACTGTAAATCCCGCAGATGCTTACATAGAGTAAGCATTTCAAGAAAACCGGTTGATTCTTTAATACAGAACTCAAATATATTTTTATTATTAGAGAGAAATTCCCCACCCTTTCTATTTGTGAGAAGAGTTATTTTAACCCCTTTACTATAAAGTTCACGATAAATCGAACTTAATACAATTAGATCACCAAGTTTATTATTATCATGAATAATAAGGCATGATTTAACTTGTGCTGGATCTGTAATTTGATTATTTATTTTCTTACGAAATAAAAAAGAAAGGAAATTAATCTTGATTTTGTTTATATAAAATCTTTTCTTTTTGTGAAAAGTTCCTAAGCGCATTTTTGTACCATATTATTTTAGTTTCAGGATGATTAATTAGCATAAGAATCGGTTGAAGTTCTATATTGCATTTTTTTTCTTGTCATATCTTTTGATTCTTCTGCACTGATGTCTTGAAGTTTAATAAATGGAATTACATCGTAAGAAATAGCTGTATCATCTGATAAATTATAAATATTAATATCTTTTACATTATCATGCATAAAACGAAAAAATGGCAATATTTTGAATAAATCCCTACTTAATTCCGAGGGCATGGGATTCTTATTCTCATCATAGAAACGAGAACAGCTACCCGTTAAATCAAGACCAGAACAAATAATCCGCGCATACTTAAGTGAATATGCGATTTGAATTGCAGCAAAGGCAATAGTATGGCATGAGCAATAACCAAGACTAATGTCCTTGCAAAATCCAACCAGACGACCTTTTTTAGACAACGGTACAGAGATCAGCAGTTCTTTGTGAATCTGTCTCAAAATATTAAATTTAATCTTCTTTATAAAACCACCTTTTTCCCGACGGTAAAAGGACCGTAATACGAGGCAGTTCTGGAGGATATAAAGTTTATCTTCTTTGGAAGCGTGTTCATAAACGTCAACGTTTACTATGGTATAACGACTTCTCTGGCTAAATTTATAAAAATCATCACGACGCTGATGTAAAAATCGGACATCTGTAAGTACATATATAAAAGGAACGATATTATTACTTAACAGATATTGCGCAGAACCATTGACAGCAATAATATCCTTTGTTCGTAATACTGACAAAGGTGTTTTTTGCGATGTAGGGCCCGAAAGAAAAATAATAACATCATCAGATGTTTTATTTTCAATCAGGTTTTCAACATCTTTTTTGTCAATGTATCTAATATTCTTCATGATAAACCTGTGAAATAAATAACTCCGCTTAAAACTGTCCTGGTGAAGACATGTAATTGTGGGATTTTTTTTAGCGCGCTGGTTTCCCTTTCAAACGCCGCATAAAATTGCGCATTTTTTTACGATATACTAAAAGATAATAGCCTAGATCTCTAATCTCATTTTTAATACCGTAATGACGCTCTAAGTCAATACGATCTTTCGCTTTACGCTGCGCTGAAGCACGCTTTCCGGAGAGATCGATAATTCGAACCTCACCATTTTTTATAATGAAGTTACCACGATGGGGGTCGCCAGAAACCATGCCATGTTGATGTAAGGCATTAATTGATTGCTGAATTTTATTTTTTAGCGCATCATCAATATCGGGCATATCACACAACTCTATGCCATCAATATACTCGATGATCATGATATAAGTATGGACAAAACGTAAGGTTTTCCGTTCAGCCAATAAATAAAAGTCATTGAGTGTATTTAACCCTTCATTTCGTACTTTTTGGGTTTGCTCAAAAAGGCGTTCGTAATAATCACCTTTTAACAGAGACTTAAAGAAACGTTCGTTACGCTTAACTTTCGGAGAAAAAACCTTAAGAATCAATTTACCGTAATCGGTATCAATAAGCATAACTTTTGTATCATCAATAGAACGAAAAACCTTGATGATATTTATATTATAAGACAAGAAGTCATTTAATACATTGAGGTACTTTGAATTGTTTTCATCGGTAAAAACAACCAAGTCTTTGATCTTGCTCTTCTGAATCATAATAAACCAGTTAAATGTTATTTACGGTAATATTTTCGGCAAAGATAACAGACTCCTGCTATAATTCCTGAGATATAATGATGTTGCACTAAAAGATGTTTATATCTTTTTTTAAATTCAATAATTGATTTCGCATCTCGTGGAGAGTCATCTTTCCAGGGGGAATTTTCTAAAGCTATTTTATAGTATTTTACCGATGGATAAATTGCCCATTTGTGCCACGGTTTAGTTGCACCTGTATAATGAATAAGAAGAGTACTTTCTGTAATCAGCTTTTTATAGTTTTGATGTGTTTTGTCTTTTAATTCACTTTTAATTGTATAAATTGTATTGTACTCACGAGGCAAAAATAATGTCATCCCTTTCAGTAAGACATTCATAACATCCTGATCAGGGTATTTATAAACATTATCTTTACTCATAAGAATAGACAACGCTTTTTCTGTTAGTTTTGCGTCAGCCCATTTTTTTAAGTCTAAATAAACGACACCGGAATTAAAGTACTGCCCAAGTAATTCAGGATCAGACAACCTGGATACCGCCTTTACTTGCATTGGCTCAACATCTTTAACAACAGCAGCAACCGCTCCATTTAAATCCAGATGTAATAGTTGGCTAATATCGCCTTTACAAACAACATCTGCATCAAGATAAAGCAAACGATCAAGCGTTAAACCTAATAATTGAAATGCAAATAAACGGAAGTACATTGCTCTTGACCAGACCTGTGTACAAGGCAAGCACTGGAGCTTATCAGTGTTAATTCTATATAACGTGATTCTTAATTGGTATTGCTCTGCAAGCTTTGCAACTTTTTGAAAAAAAACATCATTATAAACATCAGCAATAATATAAAAATCAAGATTAATATGTCGATTGTTTAGAACAATTGATGTGATGGAAACACCTACACCATCAAGATAATTAGCATCGACACCATAGGCAACATTTAAACATTCAGAAGTATTTATATTAGCTAGCCGAAAATCCCAGGATTTAACTTTATCTATCTCTATGGCAGGAAATGAGTCCACAATGCTACCCTTATATCATTACTTTATAGTTTCCCAGTTTTAATGCTTTATCTTTTCAATAAAATAAAAAAGATAGTTGCTAAATCCTTTTAGATATCTATGCTTTTTAAGCATATGTTTTGCGCTATATCTTAATTGATTGCTATTGTTCGGTTTCAGCAACGCCGTATTCTTCCATGGCGAAGCATTTTTTGCCTCCATAAAGGCTTGTGATACAGGGTAATCCCAGGCCCAATCATGCCAGGGCTTGGTTGGGCCGATATAATGGATAAAAATAGTATCGTTGGTTACTGGGTTTATAAAGCTTTCTTTGAGTTGATAATTTAAGCTGAACTGGGTGTTATATTTAATATCAGCGAAAATAAGTTTATCGGCCAGCAACATATTTAACACATCCTGATCAGGATGTGTTATTTTTTTTATTATTTCTGGCTCATTTAGCATTGCAATAGCTCGTGCAGAAACCTGCTGAGCCGACCATTGGGCGGTATTAATCAATAAAAAACCGGAGTTAAAGTAACCTTTAGCAATTCCCGCAACACCTAACGAATGGGCGCGTTTTTCCCACCAGTCAGCTTGCCCTTCTGTAACAACCATTGCGACTTTATCGTCAGGAAATGAGAAATTAATTAGTGGCTCAATAGTCCCCTGACAAATGATATCTGCATCCAGATAAAGGACTTTAGGCGCCTTATTAATAAAGTAATCTGCAATAACAAAACGAAAATATATTGCATGAGTCCAATTCTTAGTGCTAGGCAATGAGCGCAGTCGCTCACCATTAATCAGATATATTTTAATTCTGGTTTTATACTGCAACGCCAGGGCATCAAAATACTTACGATCATCATCACCAAAATAATCAGTAAAAATATGGAAACACAATCGACTTCCTTCATTATATTTTAATATTGAAGCAATCGAAATTCCGCAACCAAATAGAAAGTTTTTGTCAGTTCCATAAGCGATGTCCAGACAAAGATTTTCTGTTTCTACTTTATGATCATAATCAATAACTGAATTAAGAAACTCAGTTTCCTGGAAAAACACCTGCTGCATTATTTCCTCCGGGAAATAGCAGAAATAATTACCTTATGTAATCTATCGTAATACTTCGATTGGTAAAATTCATCGATCGACGCAGGAATTTTTTCATGTTCGATATGAATTTCACCTGCTATATATTTATTTAGAAGAGTTACAAAACCAGCAATATCTCCCGGTTGATACAGATGGCCATTGACATCAGGTTGAATAATGTCAGCAGGCCCGGAGACACAATCGGCACTGATACAAGGAATCCCCCACGACAAGGCTTCAAGTAGGGTCATTGGGAAACCTTCAAAAGATGACGTGAGCAATAACGCACTCACTTTTTCAATATCTTGCTGGACCAATTCCCAGGGATATTGTTGCCAACCATACCAGACAATTCGATCATCAATATTTAATTCTCTACCATAAGCCTGGCATTTTTCGAAATCGGAGCCATCACCCAATACATGGAGTTTCCAGTTACCTTTCGCTTGTGATAAGCCATCAAGCAGGTCTTTAACTCTCTTCTGGCCTTCAAATTTCATACGTCCAACATAAATAAACGTTGCCGTTTCACCTTCCTCGGGCGCGGGAATGACTGAGTCTTTAGTTTCGACGGGATTAAAAATAACATTTATCGTCGATTCTGCTACACCTCGATTAATCATTTGCTGTTTAATGCCAGAGCTGATTGCTAAATGATAGTCGGCACAGGTGATATATTCAGCATGTTTTTTGTGATCTAAAGAAAAATGTGGCCATGAAAATACTGGCATATCAATTCCTGATTTTTTACGTGCTTTTGCGGCAAACAGGCAGGAGATCACATCAATACAAATAACGATATCTGGTTGGTACTCCTGAAGCCATTTACTTAGAGCATGAATATGTTTCGCCCGACGCAAAAAACCTAAACGAATATTGGAAAATGAACATGAGTATTTAATACCTTCCAGCCATCCCTTATCCATTTTGTCATTACGACAAAAGAAAAACATTTCACTTTGGATATGTTGTTGCCTGAAGGTAGTAATAACATCACGAATGACTGTTTCCATGCCGCCAAAACCAGAAACAGCTTCGCCAATAAAGGCTATTTTCATAATTACATTCCAGCTAAATATTTAAGCAAAACAATTTAACAAGTAAATACTTATAATAATAAGAAATGGCTTTCCAATATTTTCCTTCTAGCCAAAAAACTTTAGACTTTAACCTAATCTCACTTGATGATGGAGCTAGTTTTCTTTTATAGTTCTTCCATGGGGAATTTGAAAAATAATGATCAAAATTTTGCGCTCTAAATATTTTGTACCATGGTTTATTCGGAGTTACATAATGCATTATAATTGTGTTTGGCAAGTTTTTTTGCTCTTCATCACATCGTACTGACAATGTTGTCTTATTATTGTACTTGTTATTAAGGTAATGCACTCGTCCATTAAGTAAAATATTGAGCACATCCTGATCTGCATATCTATATACTTTCCCACTGTTGATCATCTCTAAAGCTTTTTGTGTTATATTATGTTTTTTCCATGCGCTGGTATTAATAAGCATAACCCCGGCATTAAAATAATCCACAAACTCAATTCCATAATCTAATTTTTTTACACGTTCTTGCATTTCTGGTGAGTCTGGAATTACACATGCAATATTAGCATTTAAATTATAATCAACCAGTTCATCTAAATGGCTATTACATATGACATCACAGTCAAGATAAAGTATATTATTTATTTTATCATCAATAACTTCTGGGATTAAGAAACGTAAACATGTTGATAAAGGAATACCAAGAACTAATGTATCCGGATTAATGTCAAATTTATCAGTTATATAATATACAGATATTGATGTATGAGGACCTTCTAGTTCGTAAAAAGATGAACACTCTTTTTCTTCTATGCCTGATATAAGAAGGTGAAAATGAAGGTTAATATGACTATTGTTGGATATAATTGAATATAATGCAACGCCTGCTGGCATTATGAATTCATAATCAAAGCATAGTGCAATATGTAAATGTTTAACATACGACAGTTCGTTTTGGTATAAATCTTGCCTTTTAGCAACGAAGTTTCTATATTTCAACAATTTTAGAATCCCTTACTGTAATAAAATATTATTTACAAGTTTTTTCTTATTGTTCTTTCTTCTATTTTTTTTGCTTTAATTTTTGCCTTTTTAAGTAAATCAGTCTCAAGTTTCAAAATATCGCGTAAAGGCATCCCAAAATACACTTTCATAAACCGCCAGATATCCCGCTGAGTCAGGCCGATATTCATCGAAGAAAAATAAAGCCCAATAAGATCTTTATCGCGCCAACGACGTGGAACGCGCGTGCGAAGCTGCGCCCGGTGCAGGTCAATTACCGAAATTTTTAACTCCTCTTCCTTACCGGAAAAAGGCAAGTGCAGCAGGAAATGACAGATATAACAGTCACGGTGGTTAATGCCCGCAGCATGCATATCGCGCACCATCGTCGCGACACGCTTAATAAGCATACGCTTTACGCGAACAGCTGGAGGGTTAGTCGCCCAGTCAGCACAGTAATCTTCCAGACTTATGGTTGGTGTCAGATCTTCGGTAATAATAAATGAAGTTCTGGTCAGCGGATTCATGCCTTTTTCGCCAAATGCCACCCCATACATAGTATCAACGCCGACATCCCGCAGTCGATGAATCGCATTCCATTCGCGGTCTGCGCCTAATACTGGCATCCGCAATGAGAGTAAATTTTTGATTATCTCTTTCAGGGTCGTGCCGCGATGCCATTTGAGAAAATAGCTTTTGCCCGCCATTTCAAAGCGCAGAGTACGGCGAGTTTCCAGTTCACGAAATACCTCACCCTGCAAGGTTTTAACTTCCTCAAAAGGATCTTTACCGCGCCATAACGTGGCAAACGGCTCTTTAAGTTCAACCATCCAGACCACCCGTTATGATATCCGCCGCTTTCTCTGGCAGACTGTATAAATCTTGTGTATCAGCATAATGTCGCGCATTTTCCGCCCAGGCCTGGCGCAATGAAGATTGCGTTAACGCTTTGCGTAAAATCTCATTCAATGTTTCCTGGCGGAATGGCTCAACAATAGCCTCGCCGCAATTGGCCTCGACAATATAATGCGCGTAGCCACAAACGGCTGTTGTTAGTACCGGTAATCCTGCAGTAATCGCTTCCAGCAGCACAATTCCCGCCGCTTCCTGGTAGGCAGGATGCAGTAATAAATCCGCCGCCGCCATTAATTCCGAGACATCGTTGCGCCCCGAGAAGAAGTGAACATTACTGCGCACGCCGCGTTTTTCTGCCAGTGCCTCAAATTTTCGCGGTTTATCCTGCCCAACAACATATAGCAATGTGTTGTGGCGCAGCGAATCCGGTAACGAAGCAAGTGCTTCAATGGAACGATCGACACCTTTACGCGTGAAGTCTGAACCGACCTGCAACAATAAATATTGTTGTTCGGTTATTCCATTCTTCTTACGGAAGATTTCACGGCTATTGGCTGGCTGCTGGCTATATTTACGATCAGGATAAATCCCCGGTGGCAGAATATGAAAACGCTCCGCTTCAGTCTGATAATGTTTCTGGAAATCGGCGATTTGCTTATCTGTCAGCATCAGCAGCTGTGTCGGCTTGCCCTGTTCGAAGGTTGCTCGCTCAAAGGCGGCATAATGGCGATAACGTGACGTCAGGCGATAGAAAAAGCCTTTTTCCTGCGCTACTTTCTCGGCATAACAAACATCAGCGGCATAATAAACGTCCAGCCCCGGCATTTTGTTGAATCCAACGACTTTATCGACGGGATGTTCGCGTAAATGTTTTTGCACCCAGGCAAAATACTCCGCATTGCGCCCGTGATTGGTATGCGATTTAACCGGCACTTTGATCAGTTCAAATACATCAGGGCATTCGCCTTCCCACGACTGGGTATAAACCCGAACATGATGACCTCGGGCGGCGACTGTCTGAGCAATACGCATAAAATCGCGCTGCAAACCGCCAAAGGGAAAATATTTATATAAACAAAAAGCAACGATCATAACGACGTACCTGTCGTGGAGGAGGGCAGTAATTTATCGACAGCAGCAATGACATCTGCCGCCGGAATAACCGAAAGATACATCTCATTTCGGTCACGCTGATCGCGCGTTGGCATTTCCCGGTAATCTCCCGCCCAGAATTGAATCATGTTATTTGACCAGGGACGCCAGAAAATATGGTCTGTCGCACCAAACAGCGATATCAGCGGCGTATTAACTGCAGCGGCAATATGCGCCGGTGCGGAATCAACGCCAATAAACAGCTGCGCATGATCGATTAACGCACCAAGTTCCGGGAAGGTCACCTTTCCAGCCAGCGCCGTTACTGGTGGCGTCTGGCATCCCTGCGCAATTTCATTGACGCAGGCCAGATCGTCTTTATCTGGGCCGGACGTCAGAACGACTTCATAACCACGAGCATGTAAGGCATCAATCACAGCGGAAAACTTGGCGTTGTCCCAGCATTTGAAGATTTGCCGCGCCGTAGGTTGGATAACCACATAATTTTGTCCAACACCAGCGTGATCAAGTTCGCGACGCATACGTTTCCAGCTTGCAGGCGGGTAACTCATGGTTGTCTGCTTCACCAACGAATCAAGTCCCAATGGTGTCAGCACGGATAAGTTACTTTCCACCACATTTCCACCCTGCAACGGCACCAAATGGGTGAAACTTTTACGCCAAAAAGCAGACTGCCGATGATGATAATCCTGGGAAATTTTCACACGGGCATTTAATAAGCGAACCAGTATAGCAACCATCCATTGATCGGTAAGATTGACGATAAGGTCATACTTATTGGCACGTAATACCTTGATGAGATGAAAAAAGTTGGCAATTTTTTCTGAGGCTTTTGCTTTTTTATTTTTTATGCCGTAGAGCGCGTTAATCTCTGGATTTTCAGACAGGATCGGGATGGTGTCCTGATAAAGCAGCACATCGATTTTTGCGTCAGGGTAATTTTTTTTCAGCGAACTAATGACGGGAGTAGTTAATAACATATCCCCATGAAAACGCATCTTAATGAGCAAAATTCTTCGAAATGGCTTATCCACAAGTAACTCTTTTTGTTGAGATTATCCGATTAAGGTGAAGCAGAAAAAGCACGCTACCGCCCCAGGCTCAACAGCTACCTGAATACTGATACCGCACTGATATTGACGCGCTAGTGTATCACTTCTTTCGCGGCAATCCGACCCGAATGATTTTTAAGCACATTGTTGATTTTCAATAAAGAAATCAATCAAATATAATCATTAGCAACCATATTCTTTCACTGTTGCTCTGCGATTCCTTCCTGCACGTACAGCAGAAATCAATGAATCGCATAAAAATACAAAAAAAGTATAGATGTTCAGCAAGAATTGGCGGGTAAATTGCTATTTAAGTCAAAAACGGGAAAAGTAATGGTAAAGCCACAGCTAAATACATAGAATCCCCAGCACATCCATAAGTCAGCTATTTACTATGCTCGAATTGCTTTACACCGCCCTTCTCTACCTTATTCAGCCGCTGATCTGGATACGGCTCTGGGTGCGCGGACGTAAGGCTCCGGCCTATCGAAAACGCTGGGGTGAACGTTACGGTTTTTACCGCCATCCGCTAAAACCAGGCGGCATTATGCTGCACTCCGTCTCCGTCGGTGAAACTCTGGCGGCGATCCCGTTGGTGCGCGCGCTGCGTCATCGTTATCCTGATTTACCGATTACCGTAACAACCATGACGCCAACCGGTTCGGAGCGCGTACAATCGGCTTTCGGGAAGGATGTTCAGCACGTTTATCTGCCATATGACCTGCCCGATGCACTTAATCGTTTCCTGAATAAAGTCGACCCTAAACTGGTGTTGATTATGGAAACCGAACTATGGCCTAACCTGATTGCGGCGCTACATAAACGTAAAATTCCGCTGGTGATCGCTAACGCGCGACTCTCTGCCCGCTCGGCCGCAGGTTATGCCAAACTGGGTAAATTCGTCCGTCGCTTGCTGCGTCGTATTACGCTGATTGCCGCCCAAAATGAAGAAGATGGTGCACGTTTTGTGGCGCTGGGCGCAAAAAATAACCAGGTAACCGTTACCGGTAGCCTGAAATTCGATATTTCTGTAACGCCGCAGTTGGCTGCTAAAGCCGTGACGCTGCGCCGCCAATGGGCACCACACCGCCCGGTATGGATTGCCACCAGCACTCACGAAGGCGAAGAGAGTGTGGTGATCGCCGCACATCAGGCATTGTTACAGCAATTCCCGAATTTATTGCTCATCCTGGTACCCCGTCATCCAGAACGCTTCCCGGATGCGATTAACCTTGTCCGCCAGGCTGGACTAAGCTATATCACACGCTCTTCAGGGGAAGTCCCCTCCACCAGCACGCAGGTTGTGGTTGGCGATACGATGGGCGAGTTGATGTTACTGTACGGCATTGCCGATCTCGCCTTTGTTGGCGGTTCACTGGTTGAACGTGGAGGGCATAATCCGCTGGAAGCTGCCGCACACGCTATTCCGGTATTGATGGGGCCGCATACTTTTAATTTTAAAGACATTTGCGCGCGGCTGGAGCAGGCAAGCGGGTTGATTACCGTTACCGATGCCACTACGCTTGCAAAAGAGGTTTCCTCTTTACTCACCGACGCCGATTACCGTAGTTTCTATGGCCGTCATGCCGTTGAAGTACTGTATCAAAACCAGGGCGCGCTACAGCGTCTGCTTCAACTGCTGGAACCTTACCTGCCACCGAAAACGCATTGAGGTTGTTATGCAAAAACGGGCGATTTATCCGGGTACTTTCGATCCCATTACCAATGGTCATATCGATATCGTGACGCGCGCCACGCAAATGTTCGATCACGTTATTCTGGCGATTGCCGCCAGCCCCAGTAAAAAACCGATGTTTACCCTGGAAGAGCGTGTTGAGCTGGCACAGCAGGCAACCGCGCATCTGGGGAACGTGGAAGTGGTCGGGTTTAGTGATTTGATGGCGAACTTCGCCCGTAATCAACACGCTACGGTGCTGATTCGTGGCCTGCGTGCGGTGGCGGATTTTGAATATGAAATGCAGCTGGCGCATATGAATCGCCACTTAATGCCGGAACTGGAAAGTGTGTTTCTGATGCCGTCGAAAGAGTGGTCGTTTATCTCTTCATCGTTGGTGAAAGAGGTGGCGCGCCATCAGGGCGATGTCACCCATTTCCTGCCGGAGAATGTCCATCAGGCGCTGATGGCGAAGTTAGCGTAGCGTTTATGCCGGATGGTATGCCATCCGGCGCGCATGAATTACTTCTGGCACTGCCGACAATAAAACGTTGCCCGCTGCGCATGTTTAGTCGCCACAATCGGCGTACCGCACACCCGACAGGGCTCGCCTTTTCGCCCGTAAACCTGCAATTCCTGAGCGAAATAGCCCGGTTTACCATCACTTTGCAGAAAATCTTTTAGCGTTGTACCGCCCTGCTCAATCGAACGCAGCAACACCGCTTTAATCACCCGAGCCAGCAATTCGCACTCCGCCAGCGACAGTGATGACGCCAGCCGATCCGGATGGATCCCCGCCGCAAACAGAGATTCGCTGGCATAGATATTCCCTACCCCTACCACCAGCTTGTTATCCATCAGCCACGGTTTAATCGCCGTTTTTTTCTTCGCGCACTTCTGATGCAGGTACTCACCGTTGAAATCGTCGCTAAGCGGCTCCGGTCCAAGATGGGCCAGCACATTATGCCCTTCCAGCTCTTTGGTCCACAGCCAGGCACCAAAGCGGCGCGGATCGGTGTAGCGCAGCACTTTGCCGTTGCTCATCACCAAATCCACATGGTCATGCTTTTCAGGGGGAAATTCTTCTGAAAGGATGCGCAGGCTGCCAGACATCCCCAAATGAATGATAATCCAGCCCTCAGGCAGCTCCAGCAGCAGATATTTAGCCCGCCGCTGCACGCTAAGCACTGGTTGGTCGCTTAAACGGTAGATCTCTTCTGAAACCGGCCAGCGCAAGCGTCCGTTGCGCACCACCGCATGAAGAATGGTTGCACCAACGAGATGCGGTTCTATGCCGCGACGGCTGGTTTCAACTTCGGGTAATTCAGGCATAGCATCTCCAGGAATGAACAGATGCAGTCAATATGGGGGCAAGCAGATAACAAAAAACCCCGCCGGAGCGAGGTTTTTTGTTACATCAAAGCGAGAATTATTTGATTTTCGCTTCTTTGTAGATCACGTGCTGGCGAACAACTGGATCGAATTTTTTCAGTTCCAGTTTTTCCGGCTTAGTACGTTTGTTCTTCGTAGTGGTATAGAAGTGACCAGTACCAGCAGAAGAAACCAGCTTGATTTTCTCACGAATACCTTTAGCCATGATTTATTTCCTCTAAGTACTTAGTACTTTTCGCCACGGGCACGCAGTTCAGCCAGAACTGTATCGATGCCTTTTTTATCGATTACACGCATACCTTTAGCAGATACGCGCAGGGTGACAAAACGCTTCTCGCTCTCAACCCAGAAACGGTGAGAGTGCAGGTTCGGCAGGAAACGGCGTTTAGTCGCGTTCAGTGCGTGGGAACGGTTGTTACCGGTCACCGGACGCTTGCCAGTAACTTGGCAGACTCGGGACATGTCTATTCTCCAAAAATCAAATTAGCTCGAGCTTCGTATGGGGTATTGGCGCCTCGTCAGGCTTTACAGCCCGGTCATCGCAGTTCTATGTGAACTCTCGATTGCCAGGCCCAAATGCCAAACCCGAGATTCTCAAAGGTGGCGTAGTATACGCTGACTCAGCGATGTGCTCAAGTCCCGAACAGACAAAGATCCCGAAGGATCGCGCATAGCGGGTTAAATCCAGCCGCGTTCGGCAAAAGAAACATACTCTCCACGCCCAATCACGATATGGTCGAGCACGCGTAAATCCATGAACTGACAACTCTTTATTATCCGTTCAGTAATGAGTTTATCCGCTTTACTGGGTTCAGCACAACCCGAAGGGTGATTATGTGCAAGGATCAGCGCCGAGGCGTTTATTTTTATCGCTTCGCGGATAATTTCCCGAGGATGGACTTCAACATGGTTTAGCGTGCCGGAAAAAAGACGGCTATGCGTTATAACCCGGTGTTGTGAGTCGAGAAAGATCACCATAAAGATCTCCCGCTCCTCACCCGTGAGCTGGCTTTGTAAAAATTCCCGCGTCATCTCCGGGCTGAGTAAAGGGCTTTCTTCACGCATCCGCACGTTGTAGTAACGCCGCGCCAGTTCAGCAATCCCCTTTAACTGGGCAAATTTCGCTACGCCAATTCCATGAACACCACTAAATTGTTCATATTCAGAGGTTAACAAGCCATAAAGAGAGCCGAAATTCTCCAGCATCTCTTTTGCCAGGGTTAATACATCTTTACCGCGCGTTCCGGTACGCAGAAATAGCGCCAGCAGCTCGACATCCGTTAAGGCGCTAATACCAAACTTCAACATTTTTTCGCGCGGCATCAACAGCTGTGCATTGTTTTTCACCTTCACCTCCTTTGTGGTGCTCGCATCCTGTCATAGCCGTTCCGTTAAATCGACGGTCAGTTTTCAATCCTGGAAAGCGCCTCGCAAAGTGAATCTCAGGTGAAGGCACGACAACAAAAGTATTGTGATAAAATCGCCAACTTCTGGTGTCACCCTACAGGAAAAATCATCATGAGCCTGGCCGGTAAAAAAATCGTTCTCGGCGTTAGCGGCGGTATTGCTGCCTATAAAACCCCTGAACTGGTGCGTCGTTTGCGCGATCGCGGGGCCGACGTCCGCGTAGCCATGACCGAAGCGGCAAAAGCCTTTATCACCCCACTTAGCTTGCAGGCGGTTTCTGGGTATCCCGTTTCCGACAGTCTGCTTGACCCGGCAGCCGAAGCCGCTATGGGCCATATTGAGCTGGGTAAATGGGCTGATTTAGTGATTCTCGCCCCTGCCACGGCAGATTTGATTGCCCGTGTTGCTGCCGGAATGGCGAATGACCTGGTATCGACGATTTGTCTGGCTACACCTGCGCCTGTAGCCGTGCTCCCCGCCATGAACCAGCAGATGTACCGTGCCGCTGCCACGCAGCATAATTTAGAGGTGCTTGCTTCCCGTGGTTTGCTCATCTGGGGGCCAGACAGTGGCAGTCAGGCTTGTGGTGATATCGGTCCTGGGCGAATGCTCGATCCGTTAACCATTGTGGATATGGCAGTAGCGCATTTTTCGCCCGTCAACGACCTGAAACATCTGAACATTATGATTACCGCCGGCCCGACGCGTGAACCGCTCGATCCGGTGCGTTATATCTCTAATCACAGCTCCGGCAAGATGGGTTTTGCTATCGCCGCCGCCGCTGCCCGTCGTGGCGCGAACGTCACGCTGGTATCAGGTCCAGTTTCACTACCGACGCCACCGTTTGTTAAACGTGTTGATGTGATGACCGCGCTGGAAATGGAAGCCGCCGTGAATGCTTCTGTACAGCAGCAAAATATTTTTATCGGCTGCGCCGCCGTGGCGGATTATCGCGCAGCTACCGTGGCCCCAGAAAAAATCAAAAAGCAGGCCACGCAGGGTGATGAATTAACAATAAAAATGGTTAAAAACCCCGATATCGTCGCAGGCGTTGCCGCACTAAAAGACCATCGACCCTACGTCGTTGGATTTGCCGCCGAAACAAATAATGTGGAAGAATACGCCCGGCAAAAACGTATCCGTAAAAACCTTGATCTGATCTGCGCGAACGATGTTTCCCAGCCAACTCAAGGATTTAACAGCGACAACAACGCATTACACCTTTTCTGGCAGGACGGAGATAAAGTCTTACCGCTTGAGCGCAAAGAGCTCCTTGGCCAATTATTACTCGACGAGATCGTGACCCGTTATGATGAAAAAAATCGACGTTAAGATTCTGGACCCGCGCGTTGGGAAGGAATTTCCGCTCCCGACTTATGCCACCTCTGGCTCTGCCGGACTTGACCTGCGTGCCTGTCTCGACGACGCCGTAGAACTGGCTCCGGGTGACACTACGCTGGTTCCAACCGGGCTGGCGATTCATATTGCCGATCCTTCACTGGCGGCAATGATGCTGCCGCGCTCCGGATTGGGACATAAGCACGGTATCGTGCTTGGTAACCTGGTAGGATTGATCGATTCCGACTATCAGGGCCAGTTGATGATTTCCGTGTGGAACCGTGGTCAGGACAGCTTCACCATTCAACCTGGCGAACGCATCGCCCAGATGATTTTTGTTCCGGTAGTACAGACTGAATTTAATCTGGTGGAAGATTTCGACGCCACCGACCGCGGTGAAGGCGGCTTTGGTCACTCTGGTCGTCAGTAACACATACGCATCCGAATAACGTCATAACATAGCCGCAAACATTTCGTTTGCGGTCATAGCGTGGGTGCCGCCTGGCAAGTGCTTATTTTCAGGGGTATTTTGTAACATGGCAGAAAAACAAACTGCGAAAAGGAACCGTCGCGAGGAAATACTTCAGTCTCTGGCGCTGATGCTGGAATCCAGCGATGGAAGCCAACGTATCACGACGGCAAAACTGGCCGCCTCTGTCGGCGTTTCCGAAGCGGCACTGTATCGCCACTTCCCCAGTAAGACCCGCATGTTCGATAGCCTGATTGAGTTTATCGAAGATAGCCTGATTACTCGCATCAATCTGATTCTGAAAGATGAGAAAGACACCACAGCGCGCCTGCGTCTGATAGTGTTGCTGCTTCTCGGTTTTGGTGAGCGTAATCCTGGCCTGACCCGCATCCTTACCGGGCATGCGCTGATGTTTGAACAAGACCGCCTGCAAGGGCGCATCAACCAACTTTTCGAGCGTATTGAAGCGCAGCTGCGTCAGGTATTGCGTGAAAAGAGAATGCGTGAGGGTGAAGGTTACACCACCGATGAAACCCTGCTGGCAAGCCAGATCCTGGCCTTCTGTGAAGGTATGCTGTCACGTTTTGTCCGCAGCGAATTTAAATACCGCCCGACGGATGATTTTGACGCCCGCTGGCCGCTAATTGCCGCGCAGTTGCAGTAATATGACGCCGGATGACTTTTCATCCGGCGAGTTTCTTTAAACGCCAAACTCTTCGCGATAGGCCTTAACCGCCGCCAGATGTTCCGCCATTTCTGGCTTCTCTTCCAGGTAAGCAATCAAGTCTTTCAGGGTAATGATAGAGATCACTTTGCAGTTGTAATCACGCTCAACTTCCTGAATCGCCGAAATCTCGCCGCGCCCGCGTTCCTGACGATCGAGCGAAATCAATACGCCAGCAAGCGTCGCGCCATTGGCCTGAATAATTTCCATCGACTCGCGAATCGCCGTTCCGGCGGTGATCACATCATCCACCAGCATTACGCGTCCTTGTAACGCGCTACCGACCAGATTGCCGCCTTCACCGTGGTCTTTTGCCTCTTTGCGGTTAAAGCAGTACGGCAGGTCCAGGTCATGATGCTCCGCCAGCGCCACGGCGGTTGTGGTAGCAATCGGGATCCCTTTGTAAGCAGGGCCAAACAGCAGATCGAACTCAATGCCGGAATCCACCAATGCTTCAGCGTAAAAACGGCCTAACAGTGCCAGATCGCGCCCGGTATTAAACAGCCCGGCGTTGAAGAAATAGGGGCTTTTACGCCCGGATTTCAGCGTAAACTCGCCAAACTTTAACACCTGCTTGCTAAGCGCAAATTCAATAAACTGGCGCTGATATGGTTTCATGCCTTCGCTCCTCATCTTACTTTTCTACAGACAAAAAAAAGGCGACTCATCAGTCGCCTTAAAAATCAGTTTGCCAGCGCCGCCTTCTGCGTCGCTACAATGGATTCGATTCCCCCTCGGGCCAGCGCCAACAAGGTGAGTAACTCTTCATGGGTGAACGGCTCGCCTTCTGCCGTCCCCTGCACTTCAATGATGCGCCCGTCTTCGGTCATCACTACGTTCATGTCGGTCTCTGCGGCTGAGTCTTCAACGTATTCCAGATCGCAAACCGCTTCGCCGTTCACAATTCCGACAGAAACTGCGGCTACCATCCCTTTCATCGGGTTGGTTTTCAGCTTGCCGTTTTCCACCAGCTTCTGTAGCGCATCTGCCAGCGCCACGCAGGCACCCGTAATCGAAGCGGTACGCGTGCCACCATCCGCCTGAAGCACGTCGCAGTCCAGCGTAATGGTGAACTCACCCAGCGCTTTCAAATCTACTGCCGCACGAAGAGCACGGGCGATCAGACGCTGGATTTCCATTGTGCGTCCACCCTGCTTACCTTTCGCCGCTTCACGAGCGTTACGGGTGTGGGTAGAACGCGGCAGCATACCGTACTCTGCGGTGATCCAGCCCTGGCCCTGACCTTTCAGGAAGCGCGGCACGCCTTCTTCAATAGAGGCGGTACACAACACTTTGGTATCGCCAAATTCGACCAGCACCGAGCCTTCTGCATGTTTTGTATAGTTACGAGTCAGGGTAACGGGACGCACCTGATTATTGCTACGGCCTGCTGGACGCATATTGAAATCTCCGGCTTGAAACAAATGTGGCTGCGCATTATACGGACTTCCGGCGGTTATTCCTATCCTGACAAGGCATCGATGGCTATAATCCTTCCACCTCTCCTTTTATAAACAGGAACGTCTATGATCCGCAGTATGACCGCCTACGCCCGGCGTGAAATCAAGGGTGAATGGGGGAGCGCAACCTGGGAAATGCGCTCGGTAAACCAGCGTTATCTGGAAACTTACTTTCGTCTGCCGGAGCAGTTCCGTAGCCTTGAACCTGTCGTTCGCGAGCGTATTCGTTCTCGCCTGACACGCGGTAAAGTGGAATGTACCCTGCGCTATGAGCCAGATGTTAGCGCGCAAGGTGAGCTGATCCTCAACGAAAAACTGGCTAAACAGCTGGTAACTGCCGCGAACTGGGTAAAAATGCAGAGTGACGAAGGGGAAATCAACCCGGTTGATATTCTACGCTGGCCGGGCGTGATGGCAGCCCAGGAGCAGGATCTCGACGCGATTGCCGCTGAAATTCTCGCGGCGTTGGATGGTACGCTGGACGACTTTATCGTCGCGCGCGAAACCGAAGGTCAGGCACTGAAAGCATTGATCGAGCAGCGTCTGGAAGGCGTCACCGCCGAAGTGGTCAAAGTCCGCGCCCATATGCCGGAAATCCTGCAATGGCAGCGTGAGCGTCTGGTCGCGAAGCTGGAAGATGCTCAGGTGCAGTTGGAAAACAACCGTCTGGAGCAGGAGTTGGTTCTGCTGGCACAACGAATTGACGTTGCCGAAGAACTGGACCGCCTCGAAGCGCATGTTAAAGAGACGTACAACATTCTGAAGAAAAAAGAAGCCGTTGGTCGTCGTCTGGACTTTATGATGCAGGAGTTTAACCGCGAGTCGAACACTCTTGCGTCGAAATCTATCAATGCCGAAGTGACAAACTCTGCCATCGAGCTGAAAGTGTTGATTGAGCAAATGCGTGAGCAGATTCAGAACATTGAATAACTCGTAACGCCAATTCTTACTTTTCAGCCTTCACAAATGCCGCCCACTCAAACAGAGCGGCATTTTTCTTCCCCGCAACTTTCAATTCTGTTTTGCGTGCCTGCTCCAGATTTTGCGATGTCTTTTTGCCCAGCACACTGAGAACGTGAGATACTCACAACTGTATATAAATACAGTTACAGATTTACTTTCTTTGCAATCGATATCACATGGAGTGGGCAATGAACGAACATCATCAACCTTTTGAAGAAATACGGCATTATGGCACTGAAGGGCAAGAATTTTGGTCAGCGAGAGAATTGGCACCGTTACTGGATTATCGGGACTGGCGCAATTTTCAAAAGGTACTGGCCCGCGCGACTCAAGCGTGCGAAGCCAGCAATCAAGCTGCATCTGACCATTTCGTTGAAACCACCAAAATGGTTGTATTAGGTTCAGGGGCTCAACGAGAACTTGAAGATGTTCATCTCTCCCGCTATGCCTGTTACCTGGTAGTACAAAACGGCGACCCCGCGAAACCGGTCATTGCGGCAGGGCAGACTTATTTTGCTATCCAGACCCGACGGCAGGAGCTTGCTGACGATGAAGCATTTAAGCAACTTCGTGAAGACGAAAAGCGTCTGTTTCTGAGAAATGAGTTGAAAGAACATAACAAACAATTGGTTGAGGCAGCACAGCAAGCTGGGGTAGCGACAGCTACTGATTTCGCCATATTTCAGAATCATGGTTACCGGGGGCTGTATGGTGGATTAGATCAGAAAGCTATTCATCAGCGGAAGGGGCTGAAAAAGAGTCAGAAGATCCTGGATCATATGGGTTCAACAGAACTGGCGGCTAATCTCTTTCGAGCTACCCAAACAGAAGAAAAACTCAAGCGGGATGGCGTGAATTCAAAACAGCAAGCAAACACCACACACTTTGACGTGGGTCGCAAGGTGAGGCAAACCATTCAGGAACTTGGCGGAACCATGCCTGAGGAGTTGCCGACCCCGCAGGTCAGCATCAAGCAGTTGGAAAACAGTGTAAAAATTACAGAGAAGAAATAGCAGAAACTAAAAACTCTTTTTGTTGATTGAGACACCCGATGCGTAAGCCAAGGTCCAGGTGCAGTGAACACAATGGCTAAATATTGCACCTTTCTTTTCCCCCCTCAGTTTTAACCTATTTTTTCTTATGCATTTTCTCAGACAAGAAGTCAGAATAATGCATCTCTGCTACAGAAAATAGCGATTTCACATAACTACAAGTTATCAATTTCCCCTCACCTTAAAAAATCTCAATCGTGACAATGCGCACAAATCGCTACCCTGCCAGACAGATTTTTAGGGAGAGAACCATGCTGTTACACATTTTGTATTTGGTTGGCATTACTGCCGAAGCCATGACGGGGGCTCTGGCGGCCGGGCGACGCCGCATGGATACATTTGGCGTAATTATTATTGCGACCGCCACCGCAATTGGCGGAGGGTCAGTGCGCGATATTCTGCTGGGCCACTATCCGCTCGGCTGGGTCAAACACCCGGAATATGTGATTATCGTCGCTACCGCCGCAGTACTCACCACTATCGTTGCTCCTGTAATGCCTTACCTGCGCAAAGTGTTTCTGGTGCTCGATGCGCTCGGACTGGTAGTCTTTTCTATCATCGGCGCACAGGTTGCACTGGATATGGGGCACGGCCCAATTATTGCCGTTGTCGCGGCGGTAACCACCGGCGTGTTTGGCGGCGTTTTGCGCGATATGTTCTGTAAACGCATCCCTCTGGTATTCCAGAAAGAGTTGTATGCCGGTGTCTCATTTGCATCCGCCGTGCTGTACATCGCGCTGCAACACTATGTTTCTAACCATGATGTGGTGATTATCTCCACCCTAGTATTCGGCTTTTTTGCCCGTTTACTGGCGCTACGTCTTAAGCTGGGATTACCGGTCTTTTACTACAGCCACGAAGGTCACTAAGGTTCAAAACCGGTGATCTGCTGGGCAGCCAGCCAACTGCCCAGCTTCTTGATTTGCGCATTTTCCTTCCATTCAATAACCTGCCTGGCGCGTCCCGATCCAGTCCCCGGCAGCTGCTGCCAGAACTGTTCCGTGCTAAATAAAAGTTGCGACCAGGACCGTTCATCACTGGCATTAAGCGCCACCCGGGTTAGCGGTATTCCCATTGCCATCACCCAGCGAGTAAAAGGCTGCTTACGAGCCTGATTAAACTGATGCCATAACTGCGCACTTTTACTTTTCGCGATCCCCGGCGTGTTCTGTAATTGCTCTGGCGTTAATAAAAGCCAGGAAAAGATATGCTCAAAGCGATGAGTCTGATGCAGCGCGCGCCAACCGGCCTCACCAATGCCATCCAGCCCCAGAACCTGTTTTGACCCCAGCCAGACTAAGCGTGAAATGAACTGTTCCTGACAAACATCAGAAGCAAAGTAGCAGGTCAACGAGTTAAAGCGGTTTTCTGGTGGTGTCGGTTTTGTACGTTCTGCACCGCGCCAGACCACATCATCAATGCGAGGAATACCCTGACCGGCAAGGCTGACGAGGATCTGATCACCAGGTGCAATATCCCACTCCTGCCAGCGCCTGACGGAACCAATATTCACCCGCTGGACTTTTTTATCATCCAGCATGACAGGTGCGAGTGACGCAACCACCGATATTTTACCGCTCTTACCCACCGCAAACTGAATCGCCTTCACTTCGGCAACCTGAGCTACAGGTTGATATTTCCAGGCCACCAGCCACTCCGCCTGGCCCGGTAGCCAATGACGGGATTCGGGTTCCTTAGCCCCTCGCACAACCACGCCATCGGTGACGAAGGGTAATTTCGCTTTCCACCACTCATTGCGTACGCGCGCAACCTCATCAGCATTTTTAACCGCACGGGTATACCTCTGCGTTAGAGTAAAACCTGCGGTAGCCAGCTCCTTTAAACGATCGGTCATTAACTGCGGTCCATCCGGCCATGCCCAGACAAAAACAGCCAGTGAGTTTAGCGTGTCGCTATTCCCCTGGCGCATCATCAGGCCAGCAACTTTTGCGCGGGCATTTATTCCCCCCATTTGTTGTTGGATATGCCCCTCGCGCTGGAGAAATATTTCCCCCTGAAGCGTACTGTTGGCTAAAGGCCCGCTAACGGTTTGCGGCACAGCGGAAATTAAGCTAACTTTCTGCGTCCAGTCCTCGCCTTTCAGGCCATTACCGCGACTGATTGCTTTGTTCAGTTTCCCGTCCCGATAAACCAGGGTTACCGCAACGCCATCAACTTTTGGCTGCACCCAAAGATCGCTACGTTCTCGCATCCACAGACTTAATGCGTTTTTATCCACCATTTTGCGTATACCCGTATGGGCAACCGGATGCATAACCGCACCATTTAAAGGCGGCATCATGACGTCGCGGGGCTCGCTCCCAAAGCAGCGTTGCCACTGCGTAAGACGGGCGCTTAACTGATCGTAAACACCGTCTTCCACCTCACTTTTTCCTTCCTTCCAGTAGTCATCGTCCCACTGTTTTATTTGCTGTTGCAGGCGGGAAATTTCTTCCTGTGCTCTGGCTGGCGACCAGGCCGGACAGACCGCCCACACAGATGATTGCCAGCACAAGATACTTATTAATATCGCCATCCATACTTTCATCATCACCTCCGCTGTAGATAGTCAGGCAGATATACAACGTGATGAAAGCAAAGCCGAGTGGCAAAAACGGAGTCTGCGAGGACGCTTCCTGAAAATCGTCTTTATTGCAGTGAATGACAGGCAAATGCGGAAGCAGCTACGCAAAACGCAACAACTTTGCGCAAAAAGTGTGAGCAAGGGCTACGTCACATGCCCGCGCCGTGTATAATAAGCTCGTATGTAGGCTTTATTTCGCTAATCACATACGAAAGATACTCATGGCTCAAGGCACGCTTTATATTGTTTCTGCCCCCAGTGGCGCGGGTAAATCCAGCCTGATTCAGGCTTTATTAAAAACCCAACCGTTGTATGACACCCAGGTTTCTGTTTCACACACCACACGCCAACCGCGTCCTGGTGAAGTCCACGGTGAACATTATTTCTTTGTTAATCATGATGAATTTAAAGAAATGATTAGTAGAGATGCGTTCCTCGAACACGCAGAAGTTTTTGGTAATTACTATGGCACTTCGCGTGAGGCCATTGAGCAAGTCCTGGCGACCGGTGTCGATGTTTTTCTCGATATCGACTGGCAGGGTGCGCAGCAAATTCGCCAGAAGATGCCGCACGCGCGGAGTATCTTTATTTTACCGCCGTCCAAAATTGAACTGGACCGCCGTCTACGCGGTCGCGGTCAGGACAGCGAAGAGGTCATTGCAAAGCGTATGGCGCAAGCTGTTGCAGAAATGAGCCATTACGCCGAATATGATTATCTGATTGTGAATGATGACTTCGATACCGCGTTGACCGATTTGAAGACCATTATTCGCGCCGAACGTCTGCGCATGAGCCGCCAAAAGCAGCGTCATGACGCTTTAATCAGCAAATTGTTGGCAGACTGAACCTGATTTCAGTATCATGCCCAGTCATTTCTTCACCTGTGGAGCTTTTTAAGTATGGCACGCGTAACTGTTCAGGACGCTGTAGAGAAAATTGGTAACCGTTTTGACCTGGTACTGGTCGCCGCGCGTCGCGCTCGTCAGATGCAGGTAGGCGGAAAGGATCCGCTGGTACCGGAAGAAAACGATAAAACCACTGTAATCGCGCTGCGCGAAATCGAAGAAGGTCTGATCAACAACCAGATCCTCGACGTTCGCGAACGCCAGGAACAGCAAGAGCAGGAAGCCGCTGAATTACAAGCCGTTACCGCTATTGCTGAAGGTCGTCGTTAATCACAAAGCGGGTCGCCCTTGTATCTGTTTGAAAGCCTGAATCAGCTGATTCAAAACTACCTGCCGGAAGACCAAATCAAGCGTCTGCGGCAGGCGTATCTCGTTGCACGTGATGCTCACGAGGGGCAAACACGTTCAAGCGGTGAACCCTATATCACGCACCCGGTAGCGGTTGCCTGCATTCTGGCCGAGATGAAACTCGACTATGAAACGCTAATGGCGGCGCTGCTGCATGACGTGATTGAAGATACACCCGCCACCTACCAGGACATGGAACAGCTTTTTGGTAAAAGCGTCGCCGAGCTGGTAGAGGGGGTGTCGAAACTTGATAAGCTCAAGTTCCGCGATAAGAAAGAGGCGCAGGCCGAAAACTTTCGCAAGATGATTATGGCGATGGTGCAGGATATCCGCGTCATCCTCATCAAACTTGCCGACCGTACCCACAACATGCGCACGCTGGGCTCACTTCGCCCGGACAAACGTCGCCGCATCGCCCGTGAAACTCTCGAAATTTACAGCCCGCTGGCGCACCGTTTAGGTATCCACCACATTAAAACCGAACTCGAAGAGCTGGGTTTTGAGGCGCTGTATCCCAACCGTTATCGCGTAATCAAAGAAGTGGTGAAAGCCGCGCGCGGCAACCGTAAAGAGATGATCCAGAAGATTCTTTCTGAAATCGAAGGGCGTTTGCAGGAAGCGGGAATACCGTGCCGCGTCAGTGGTCGCGAAAAGCATCTTTATTCGATTTACTGCAAAATGGTGCTCAAAGAGCAGCGTTTTCACTCAATCATGGACATCTACGCTTTCCGCGTGATCGTCAATGATTCCGACACCTGTTATCGCGTGCTCGGGCAAATGCATAGCCTGTACAAGCCGCGTCCGGGTCGCGTGAAAGACTACATCGCCATTCCAAAAGCGAACGGCTATCAGTCTTTGCACACCTCGATGATCGGCCCGCACGGTGTGCCGGTTGAGGTCCAGATCCGTACCGAAGATATGGACCAGATGGCGGAGATGGGTGTTGCCGCGCACTGGGCTTATAAAGAGCACGGCGAAACCAGTACTACCGCACAAATCCGCGCCCAGCGCTGGATGCAAAGCCTGCTGGAGCTGCAACAGAGTGCCGGTAGCTCGTTTGAATTTATCGAGAGCGTTAAATCCGATCTCTTCCCGGATGAGATTTACGTTTTCACACCGGAAGGGCGCATTGTCGAGCTGCCTGCCGGTGCAACGCCCGTCGACTTCGCTTATGCGGTGCATACCGATATCGGTCATGCCTGCGTGGGCGCACGCGTCGACCGCCAGCCTTACCCGCTGTCGCAGCCGCTTACTAGCGGTCAGACCGTTGAAATCATTACCGCTCCGGGCGCTCGCCCGAATGCCGCTTGGCTGAACTTTGTCGTCAGCTCGAAAGCGCGCGCCAAAATTCGTCAGTTGCTGAAAAACCTCAAGCGTGATGATTCCGTTAGTCTGGGCCGTCGTCTGCTCAACCATGCGTTGGGTGGCAGCCGTAAGCTCAATGAAATCCCGCAGGAAAATATTCAGCGCGAGCTGGATCGTATGAAGCTGGCAACGCTTGACGATCTGCTGGCAGAAATCGGACTTGGTAACGCAATGAGCGTGGTGGTCGCGAAAAATCTGCAACATGGGGACGCCTCCATTCCACCGGCAACCCAAAGTCACGGACATCTGCCCATTAAAGGTGCCGATGGCGTGCTGATCACCTTTGCGAAATGCTGCCGCCCTATTCCTGGCGACCCGATTATCGCCCACGTCAGCCCCGGTAAAGGTCTGGTGATCCACCATGAATCCTGCCGTAACATCCGTGGCTACCAGAAAGAGCCAGAGAAGTTTATGGCTGTGGAATGGGATAAAGAGACGGCGCAGGAGTTCATCACCGAAATCAAGGTGGAGATGTTCAATCATCAGGGCGCGCTGGCAAACCTGACGGCGGCAATTAACACCACGACTTCGAATATTCAAAGTTTGAATACGGAAGAGAAAGATGGTCGCGTCTACAGCGCCTTTATTCGTCTGACCGCTCGTGACCGTGTGCATCTGGCGAATATCATGCGCAAAATCCGCGTGATGCCAGACGTGATTAAAGTCACCCGAAACCGAAATTAATGTTTTATGAACCCAACACGTTATGCACGCATCTGCGAAATGCTCGCCAGGCGGCAGCCTGATCTGACCGTCTGCATGGAGCAGGTCCACAAACCTCATAACGTTTCTGCGATTATTCGTACCGCAGATGCCGTTGGCGTACATGAAGTTCACGCCGTCTGGCCTGGTAGCCGCATGCGTACCATGGCCTCTGCGGCGGCGGGTAGCAACAGTTGGGTGCAGGTGAAAACGCACCGCACCATTGGCGATGCCGTCGCTCATCTCAAAGGCCAGGGCATGCAAATTCTGGCAACCCATCTTTCTGATAACGCTGTCGATTTTCGCGAAATTGATTACACTCGCCCGACCTGCATTTTGATGGGTCAGGAGAAAACGGGCATCACTGAGGAAGCGTTGGCCCTGGCAGATCAGGACATCATCATTCCGATGATCGGCATGGTGCAGTCGCTGAATGTTTCCGTTGCCTCAGCCCTCATTCTTTACGAAGCCCAGCGTCAGCGGCAAAATGCAGGCATGTACCTGCGTGAAAACAGCATGTTGCCGGAAGCAGAGCAACAACGCCTGTTGTTTGAAGGCGGCTATCCGGTGCTGGCGAAAGTCGCAAAACGCAAAGGCCTGCCTTATCCCCACGTCAATCAGCAAGGCGAGATCGAAGCTGATGCCGACTGGTGGGCTACTATGCAGGCTGCAGGGTAAGTGCCATGAAAGGTCGCCTGTTAGATGCTGTCCCACTCAGTTCCCTAACGGGCGTTGGCGCAGCACTTAGTAACAAACTGGCGAAAATCAACCTGCATACCGTGCAGGATCTACTGTTACACCTTCCCCTGCGCTACGAAGATCGCACCCATCTCTACCCCATCGGAGAACTACTACCGGGCGTTTATGCCACGGTGGAAGGCGAAGTGCTGAACTGCAATATCTCCTTCGGCGGTCGGCGGATGATGACCTGCCAGATCAGCGACGGTTCCGGCATTCTCACCATGCGCTTTTTCAACTTCAACGCGGCAATGAAAAATAGCCTGGCGACGGGCCGCCGCGTGCTGGCCTATGGAGAAGCAAAGCGCGGTAAATATGGTGCGGAGATGATCCACCCGGAATACCGCGTGCAGGGCGATCTCAGTACGCCAGAGTTGCAGGAAACGCTCACGCCGGTTTATCCAACAACCGAAGGCGTAAAGCAGGCCACGCTGCGTAAATTAACCGACCAGGCGCTGGATCTGCTCGACACCTGCGCCATTGAAGAACTCCTGCCGCCGGAACTGTCACAAGGAATGATGACGCTACCGGAAGCGTTGCGCACTTTGCACCGCCCGCCGCCGACGCTGCAACTTAGCGATCTGGAAACCGGGCAGCATCCGGCGCAACGTCGTCTGATTCTGGAAGAACTGCTGGCGCATAACCTCAGCATGTTAGCCTTACGCGCCGGAGCGCAACGTTTCCATGCCCAGCCGCTGAGCGCCAATGACACGCTGAAAAATAAACTTCTTGCCGCCTTACCGTTCAAGCCAACGGGCGCTCAGGCTCGCGTGGTGGCGGAGATCGAGCGCGATATGGCGCTGAATGTGCCGATGATGCGCCTGGTACAGGGCGATGTAGGTTCCGGTAAAACGCTGGTCGCTGCCCTCGCCGCGCTGCGTGCGATTGCCCACGGCAAACAGGTGGCATTGATGGCACCAACCGAATTACTCGCCGAACAGCACGCCAATAACTTCCGCAACTGGTTTGCACCGCTCGGTATCGAAGTGGGCTGGCTCGCCGGTAAGCAGAAAGGTAAAGCGCGACTGTCTCAGCAGGAAGCCATCGCCAGCGGTCAGGTGCAGATGATTGTTGGTACGCACGCCATCTTCCAGGAACAGGTGCAGTTTAACGGTCTGGCGCTGGTGATTATCGACGAACAGCATCGTTTTGGCGTGCATCAGCGTCTGGCATTGTGGGAGAAAGGCCAGCAGCAAGGCTTCCATCCGCATCAGTTGATCATGACCGCCACGCCGATCCCCCGCACGCTGGCGATGACTGCGTATGCCGATCTCGACACCTCGGTCATTGATGAACTGCCGCCAGGCCGCACGCCAGTGACTACGGTCGCTATTCCTGATACTCGCCGTACCGACATCATTGACCGCGTGCGCCACGCCTGCATGACTGAAGGTCGTCAGGCGTACTGGGTTTGTACGTTGATTGAAGAGTCGGAATTGCTGGAAGCGCAGGCGGCGGAAGCTACCTGGGAAGAGTTGAAACTGGCGCTACCAGAGTTGAATGTTGGCCTGGTACACGGGCGGATGAAACCTGCCGAGAAACAGGCGGTGATGGCGTCGTTTAAACAAGGTGAGCTACACCTGCTGGTTGCCACAACCGTTATTGAAGTCGGCGTTGATGTGCCTAACGCCAGTCTGATGATTATCGAAAACCCGGAGCGTCTGGGTCTGGCGCAGTTGCACCAGCTACGTGGGCGTGTAGGTCGTGGCGCGGTGGCTTCTCACTGCGTGCTGCTCTATAAAACGCCGCTTTCTAAAACGGCGCAAATTCGCCTGCAAGTGCTGCGCGACAGCAACGACGGGTTTGTGATTGCACAAAAAGATCTGGAGATTCGCGGCCCTGGCGAATTGTTAGGCACTCGTCAGACGGGTAATGCTGAATTTAAAGTGGCGGATTTACTGCGCGATCAGGCGATGATCCCGGAAGTTCAGCGCCTGGCACGCCATATTCACGAACGTTACCCACAACAGGCAAAAGCCCTGATAGAACGCTGGATGCCGGAGACGGAACGTTACTCGAATGCGTAAAAGGCGGCAGTGAGAAGACCGCCATTTCAGGTTACCCTACCTTCCTGCCGGATGTGCTTCGTCCTACAAAAACTTATAAATTCAATAAATTGCGAATCAATGCGCAGCCTTGATAAGCGAAGCGTATCAGGCATTTGTCTTTGTTGCGGCGGCACTTCTACCGCCGCTTCATCGGTTAACCCGCAAAAATCGGCAACATCAAATACAGCTTAATCACCAGCGCGTTAACGATATCAATAAAGAACGCACCGACCATCGGCACTACCAGGAAGGCCATGTGCGACGGGCCAAAACGTTCAGTGATCGCCTGCATGTTGGCGATTGCCGTTGGCGTTGCACCGAGACCAAAACCACAGTGACCCGCAGCCAGCACTGCCGCATCGTAGTTTTTGCCCATCATGCGCCAGGTAACGAAGATGGCATACAACGCCATGAAGATGGTCTGTACCACCAGAATCGCCAGCATCGGCAGCGCCAGCGAAGCCAGCTCCCACAGTTTCAGCCCCATCAGCGCCATCGCCAGGAACAACGACAGGCTTACGTTACCCAGCACTGATACCGCACGCTCAAAGACGCGATAAAAGCCCATCATTGACAGACCGTTGCTCAGAATCACGCCAACAAACAGTACACAGACGAAGGTCGGCAGTTCAAAAGCAGTGCCAGCCAAAAGTTGCGCAACAATTTTCCCCACCGTCAGGCAGATAGCAATCAGCGCGATAGTTTCAATCAGCACCAGCGAGGTGATCATGCGGCCCACATCCGGCTTTTCAAACGCCGTCGGGACTTCCTGGTCATCCGGAATACCGTTCGGCGTGGTGGAGTGTTTCACCAGATAGCGCGCCACCGGACCGCCAATCAAGCCGCCCAGCACCAGACCGAACGTTGCACAGGCCATCGCCACTTCTGTCGCATTGGTGAAGCCATAACGTTCAATGAACAATTTACTCCATGCAGCTCCCGTACCGTGACCGCCGGAAAGCGTAATAGAACCGGCCAACAGCCCCATCAGCGGATCAAGCCCTAACAGGCTAGCCATCCCAATGCCAATGGCATTTTGCATCACCAACAGACCAACAACCACAATCAGGAAGATGCCAACCACACGCCCACCGGCACGCAAACTGGCAATGTTGGCGTTCAGGCCAATGGTGGCGAAGAATGCCAGCATTAACGGATCGCGCAGGGACATATCAAAGTTGACTTCCCAGCCCATGCTTTTTTTCAGTACCAGTAGCGCCAGCGCCACCAACAAACCACCCGCAACAGGTTCCGGTATGGTGTATTTCTTCAAAAAGGAGACGGAATGGACCAACTTACGCCCGAGCAGCAACGTCAGCGTTGCGGCAACAAGCGTTGCTAAAGTATCGAGATGAAACATAGTTACTCCTTTGTATCCGCATCACTCTTTCATACTCGTCATACTTCATCGCGCAGTGGCAACTTATGAACTATGACGGGTATCGAGTTATGCTTTCCTGGGTCAAATTCTCAGCTGTTAATGAACAAATGGCATGGATTTTAAGCAGAAAAATACCAAAAGTTATATAAAAAAGTGCATTTATCTCATTTAAATATTTAGATGAGGATGTGGCAAACGTTTGCTTTTCTCTTTCGGTCAGCTAAAATGCCCGCTTTGCTACCACGGGATTGTTTTCGATGTCTGTTTCCACCCTCGAGTCAGAAAATGCGCAACCGGTTGCGCAGACTCAAAACAGCGAACTGATTTACCGTCTTGAAGATCGTCCGCCGCTTCCTCAAACCCTGTTTGCCGCCTGTCAGCATTTGCTGGCGATGTTCGTTGCGGTGATCACGCCAGCGCTATTAATCTGCCAGGCGCTGGGTTTACCGGCACAAGACACGCAACACATTATTAGTATGTCGCTGTTTGCCTCCGGTGTGGCATCGATTATTCAAATTAAGGCCTGGGGTCCGGTTGGCTCCGGGCTGTTGTCTATTCAGGGCACCAGCTTCAACTTTGTTGCCCCGCTGATTATGGGCGGTACCGCGCTGAAAACCGGTGGTGCTGATGTTCCTACCATGATGGCGGCTTTGTTCGGCACGTTGATGCTGGCAAGTTGCACCGAGATGGTGATCTCCCGCGTTCTGCATCTGGCGCGCCGCATTATTACGCCGCTGGTTTCTGGCGTTGTGGTGATGATTATCGGCCTGTCGCTAATTCAGGTGGGGCTGACCTCCATTGGCGGCGGTTACGCAGCCATGAGCGATAACACCTTCGGCGCACCGAAAAATCTGCTGCTGGCAGGCGTGGTCTTAGCCTTAATCATTCTGCTTAACCGCCAACGTAACCCTTACTTACGCGTGGCCTCTCTGGTGATTGCGATGGCGGCCGGGTATGCGCTGGCGTGGTTTATGGGCATGTTGCCAGAAAGCAACGAGCCGATGACGCAAGAACTGATTATGGTACCAACGCCGCTCTATTACGGTCTTGGTATTGAATGGAGTCTGCTGCTGCCGCTGATGCTAGTCTTTATGATCACTTCGCTGGAAACCATTGGCGATATCACGGCGACCTCTGACGTTTCCGAACAGCCAGTGTCCGGTCCGCTGTACATGAAACGCCTGAAAGGCGGCGTGCTGGCAAACGGCCTGAACTCGTTTGTTTCGGCGGTGTTTAACACCTTCCCGAACTCCTGCTTCGGGCAGAACAACGGAGTGATCCAGTTAACCGGTGTTGCCAGCCGCTATGTCGGTTTTGTCGTCGCGCTGATGTTGATCGTGCTGGGTCTGTTCCCGGCAGTGAGCGGTTTTGTACAACACATTCCTGAACCGGTTCTAGGCGGCGCAACGCTTGTAATGTTTGGCACCATCGCCGCCTCCGGTGTGCGTATCGTTTCTCGTGAGCCGCTGAACCGTCGGGCGATTCTGATTATCGCGCTGTCGCTGGCGGTTGGTCTGGGCGTGTCTCAGCAGCCGCTGATTTTGCAGTTTGCCCCTGAATGGCTGAAAAACCTGCTCTCCTCCGGGATCGCCGCGGGCGGTATTACTGCCATCGTGCTGAATCTGATTTTCCCACCAGAAAAACAGTAATTCACTGGCGGCGGTAAGATAATTACCGCCGCAGTCTCACCTCTTTCACCATTCCCGCCTTGAGGATTGCGCGTAAATCGTGCATAACTCCCTTATGTGCATTTCACGGGATGGAAGACCATGAAATTTATTGGGAAGCTGCTTCTCTACATTCTCATCGCTCTGTTAGTGGTGATCGCTGGCCTCTATTTTCTTCTGCAAACCCGCTGGGGAGCAGAACATATCAGCGCATGGGTTTCCGAGAATAGCGACTATCATCTGGCCTTCGGGGCGATGGATCACCGTTTTTCCGCGCCATCTCATATCGTGCTGGAGAACGTCACGTTTGGCCGTGATGGCCAGCCCGCGACCCTGGTGGCAAAAAGTGTCGACATTGCGCTAAGCAGTCGGCAACTGACCGAACCACGCCATGTCGATACCATCCTGCTGGAAAACGGAACGCTGAATCTCACCGACCAGACCGCGCCGCTACCGTTCAAAGCCGATCGTCTGCAACTGCGTGATATGGCGTTTAATAGCCCGAATAGCGAATGGAAACTGAGCGCGCAGCGGGTAAATGGCGGCGTGGTTCCGTGGTCACCAGAAGCCGGTAAAGTGCTGGGTACGAAGGCGCAGATTCAGTTTAGTGCCGGATCGCTTTCGCTCAATGATGTTCCTGCCACCAATGTACTGATTGAAGGCAGTATTGATAACGATCGCGTTACGCTGACTAACCTGGGTGCCGACATCGCCCGCGGGACATTAACCGGAAACGCGCAGCGTAACGCCGACGGCAGCTGGCAAGTGGAAAACCTGCGCATGGCGGATATCCGTCTACAAAGCGAAAAATCGCTAACCAACTTCTTTGCGCCATTACGCTCTGTCCCGTCGTTGCAGATTGGTCGCCTGGAAGTGATCGATGCTCGTTTGCAAGGTCCGGACTGGGCGGTGACCGACCTCGATCTCAGCTTGCGCAACATGACCTTCAGTAAAGATGACTGGCAGACACAAGAAGGCAAACTGTCGATGAACGCCAGCGAGTTCATTTATGGTTCGCTGCATTTATTTGACCCGATTATAAACGCGGAATTTTCCCCGCAGGGCGTAGCGCTGCGCCAGTTCACCAGCCGCTGGGAAGGGGGTATGGTCAGAACGTCAGGGAACTGGCTGCGTGACGGGAAAACGTTGATCCTTGATGATGCGGCAATTGCCGGGCTGGAATATACCTTGCCGAAAAACTGGCAACAGTTGTGGATGGAAACGACACCCGGTTGGTTAAACAGCCTGCAACTGAAGAGATTTAGCGCCAGCCGCAATCTGATCATTGATATCGACCCTGACTTCCCTTGGCAGCTTACCGCGCTCGATGGTTACGGTGCCAACCTGACGCTGGTTACCGATCATAAATGGGGCGTCTGGAGTGGCTCGGCGAATCTGAATGCCGCCGCCGCAACGTTTAATCGTGTTGATATTCGTCGCCCATCGCTGGCGCTAACCGCCAACAGCAGCACGGTGAATATCAGCGAACTGAGTGCATTTACTGAAAAAGGCATTCTGGAAGCCACTGCCAGTGTTTCACAAACGCCACAACGTCAGACACATATCAGCCTGAATGGACGCGGTGTGCCGGTGAATATTTTGCAACATTGGGGATGGCCTGAATTACCGTTGACTGGCGACGGCAATATTCAGCTTACCGCGAGTGGAGATATTCAGGCCAATGCCCCGCTGAAACCTACCGTTAACGGGCAACTCCACGCCGTAAATGCTGAAAAACAGCAAGTGACTCAAATCATGAATGCGGGCGTCGTTTCCAGTAGCAAAGTTACATCGACAGAGCCGGTGCAGTAAAAATCAATCTCGCCGGGTACGACTCAGACGTACCCGGCATTCCATCAATAGATTACAACGTAATTGTCATCGCATTCCCTTGAGGCGTCACCACCAGCCCCTGCTCACTTTCAGCCTGCGAACCGCCTTGCAGACCATTTACTTTCACAACATTGCGCAAGCACAGCGTCCAGTTCTTCGCCTCGCCCGCACCAGTCACAGTAATCGTGTTGCCAGTACGTGCTGCTTTTAAAGTAAAGATCACCGAACCGTCAGCAGCGGGCACTTCACAGACGGCTTCATGCCCGTCTTGCAGTTTAAAGAGCTGGAATGCCGTACCTTCGTGCCACGCGTAATCGGGACGTTGATCGTTGTTGCCCAGCGCCAATAGGGTGTTATCACGCACATAAACGGGCAGACTCAGGAAGCCGTGCTGCTGTTTATGCCAGCGACTACCGTCGAGCTCATTGTTGTGCCACAGGTGTGTCCAGCGACCTTCCGGCAAGTAGAACTGCACCTCGCCCGCCTCAGTGAACACCGGAGCAACCATCACGTTGTCGCCTAGCATGTATTGACGGTCAAGGTAATCACAAGCCGGATCGTCCGGGAACTCCATCATCATGGCCCGCATCATCGGCGTACCCCGCGCGTTCGCACGCGCAGCTTCACGATACAGATACGGCATCATGCGGCATTTCAGTTGCGTGAAGAAGCGCACCACATCACAGGACTCATCATCGTAGGCCCACGGCACACGATAAGATTTGCTGCCATGTAAACGACTATGGCTGGAGAGCAAACCAAACGCGCACCAGCGTTTGTAAACGTGCGCCGGCGCGGTATTCTCAAAGCCGCCGATATCGTGGCTCCAGAAGCCAAAACCTGAAAGGCCAATAGACAAACCACCGCGCAGGCTTTCCGCCATTGATTCGTAGTTAGCGTAACAGTCGCCACCCCAGTGTACCGGGAATTTCTGCGCACCGACGGAGGCCGAGCGGGCAAACAAGACGGCTTCTTCCTCACCAACGGTGTCCTTGAGCACGTTCCACACCAGTTCGTTGTAGATGTACGCATAATGGTTATGCATTTTCTGCGGATCGGAACCGTCAAACCACTGAACATCGGTTGGGATACGTTCGCCAAAGTCGGTCTTAAAGCAATCAACGCCCATCGCGACCAGACCTTTCAGTTTGTCGGCGTACCATTTGCAGGCATCCGGATTGGTAAAGTCATAAATCGCCAGACCTGGCTGCCATTTATCCCACTGCCACAGCGAACCGTCCGGGCGTTTGAGTAAATAACCTTTCTCTTGTAACTCTTTAAAGACGGGGGATTTTTGCCCAATATAGGGGTTAATCCAGACGCAGATTTTCAGCCCTTTCGCTTTCAGGCGGCGGATCATCCCTTCCGGGTCCGGGAAAGTCAGCGGGTCCCACTCAAAATCGCACCACTGGAAGGCTTTCATCCAGAAACAGTCAAAGTGGAAAACATGCAGCGGCAGATTGCGTTCCGCCATACCATCGATAAAGCTGTTTACCGTCGCTTCGTCGTAGTTGGTGGTAAATGAAGTGGTTAGCCACAGGCCGAAGGACCATGCGGGCGGCAGCGCCGGACGACCAGTAAAACGGGTATAACGATCAAGTACCGCTTTCGGCGTCGGACCGTCGATAACAAAGTATTCGAGATATTCGCTCTCAACGCTGAACTGCACTTTGGAGACTTTCTCCGATCCCACTTCAAAAGAGACACACTGGGGGTGATTGACCAGCACCCCATAGCCACGGTTAGTCATATAGAACGGGATATTTTTATACGCCTGTTCAGTACTTGTGCCGCCGTCCCGGTTCCAGGTTTCTACCGTCTGACCATTGCGCACCAGGGCAGTAAAGCGCTCTCCCAGACCATAAACTGTTTCGCCAACGCCAAGATCAAGCCGCTCAAACATATAATTTCGTTGATTATTCGTGTCCTGCACGTAGCCATTATTTTTCACCTGACTACCGGTAATACGTTCACCGTTGCGCAGAAAATCCAGTGACCAGAACTCACCTTTGCTGACACGCGCGCTTAAGTTGCCACTTTTAAACTCAGCATAACGTTCTGTGTTTTCGATTGTGACCTTCACGTCCTGCAAAATATTGAGCGGGTAATGAGGACCGTTATTCAGCGCCCCCTGAAAATGCTCAATCCGCACACCGACAATACCTTCCTGTGGGGAGAAAAAGCGCAGCGTAAATAAAGGCGTGTCAAGCTGCCAGGTACGTTCACGTACATCACGGGGGGCAGCATAGACCACCATTTCATTACCCTGCTGTTCAACCTCGAACACCTGAAGCGGGTGAATCAAATTGAGGCCAGGTTGAATCAACCAGTTTCCATCGCTAATTTTCATTGCCGTTCCTTAGTTCTGCACTTCTTGAGAGGTGAATTGTTGCTGGCAACGGCGTTTACCCTGAGCCAGCTGTTCCATAACGGTTTTCAGATTGTGCGTCGTGAGTGAGTAGTAGCGTTTAGAGATAATCGCGCTCAGCAAATAACAGATCGCCGGAACAATCGTGAATAGCGCGATAATGATGCTAATCGTGGCGCTGTTCTGCGCTTTTTCTGCCGCATCATATCCGCCATAAGCCAGCATCCAGCCGATAAGAGCACCGCCGAAGGCCAACCCCAGTTTGAGCACAAACAGCGTGCCAGCAAAACTGATCCCGGTCAGGCGTTTACCATTGCACCACTCGCCGTAGTCGACGGTATCGGACATCATTACCCACTGGATAGGTGTCACCAGTTGATGCAACACACCAATCACGAAGATGAAGACAAACATAGTGATGCTGGCCTGCATGGGAACAAAGAACATCGCGAGGCTAATCACTGCCAGCAGGGCGTTCGTCCACCAGAAGATAGTGACTTTACATTTCCAGTCGGTCAGCGGTTTTGCCAGTGCGGAACCAATCAGGTTACCCACGCAATAAGTGGTGAGAAAAGCGACAAACACTTCCGGCGTACCCAGAATCCATGTGACGTAATACATCATCGCCCCACCGCGTACGCACACCGCCAGGATATTGAAAATGGTTAGTAAACCGACAATCCGCCACTGGTCGTTTTGCCAGATATCACGTAAATCTTCCCGCATAGACGTCGTTGTAGGTGGTGCTTCAACGCGTTCTTTAGTGGTGAAGAAACAGAATGCCAGCATCATGAATGCCACCACGGAAAGGACCGCGATACCGCCCTGGAAACCGAGTGGTTTATTATCACCACCAATTAAATTAACCAATGGCATCATCAGAACCGTAGAAAGCATGCCTCCCGCGGTCGCCAGCACAAAACGCCAGGATTGCAGCGAGATACGCTGCGTCGGGTCATTGGTGATTACACCACCCAATGCGCAATAAGGGATATTGACGACGGTATAAAGTAAGGTAAGTAGGGTGTAAGTAATTGCTGCATAGATCATTTTGCCGTTCATACTGAGATCTGGCGTGCTATAGGCCAGTACACAGACGATCCCGAATGGCAGTGCGCCAAACAGTACCCACGGACGAAATTTACCCCAGCGAGAGCGCGTTCGATCGGCCAACAACCCCATGCAAGGATCGGAAATCGCATCCAGTGCACGAGCGACCAAAAACATGGTTCCGACAAATCCGGCAGGAATGCCAAAAATATCGGTATAAAAGAACATCATATATAACATTACGTTATCGAAAATAATGTGGCTGGCGGCGTCTCCCATGCCATAACCAATTTTCTCTTTAACGGACAACACTTCACTCTTCATCTGCTTTTCCTTGATGCTATAGGGGTGCTGAGACCGATAACGCATTTTGTAAACCATCCCTGTGAGAGCGAATATTCCGATATCTGGTTATTAATTTATGATTCTTGTTTTATGTGATCGTGGTAGCGTTAATTCCGCTCATATATCATTGTAAAATATGGGTTTTATATGAACTATAATGCTTTCGTGATAATACGCTGCGTGTATTAGGCGGAAAAAACTGATCTGGGGGATGTAGAAACTCAAGGAAGTAGCTATAATGCGCCCCGCCTCCATGTAGCAATCGAGGCGCGGAAGATCGTCGTCTCCGGTGAGGCGGCTGGACTTCAAATCCAGTTGGGGCCGCCAGCGGTCCCGGGCAGGTTCGACTCCTGTGATCTTCCGCCAAAATGCCTCTACTGACGTTCTCCAACCCCTTGTAATACTGTCATTCCAGAGATTTTCTACTGCTCAATATTCAATCGGCTTCAGGAATACCTGATCAAAGGTTTTGTGATGGACGATGAGCGACTGAAGAATCCGCCTGTCGGTTCTTCTGTCCTCGAACGCATCCGCGATATTCGCGCCAGCATGCGCCGTGTTTATTTGCAGGTGATTTGCCCCCTGCTGACTCTCAGCCAACTGTATCGCCATTAAGGTGAAGATGTTGTTTTACACGCTCCAGAACACCCTTTTTTATACGACTATTCTATTCCTTTAACAGCTGGCGAAAAAAACTGACCTATAAACTTCACCAATAATCAGACTGCCATCAAGATTAATTTGTTCATTTAATATATCAAATCAACTTGTTTTATTTTTACTATCAAAAATAGCTCATTGCCTTACTATAATTAATATATAAATTCGGTGATTAATTCTTAACATGCTTTTGCTAATAATCTCAATTGCTGGCCCTATAATATTGCGCTAGCATTGTTTTCTGGTTGTATCAGCGATACTCAAAAATTCTTAATACAATACTCATTCGACTGGTACTTATTTGTAACTCAGTTATATTTTGTCGCCCGGTGATTCAGAAGAATGCAAAAAACGGCTACCACTCCATCAAAAATACTTGATCTCACTGCCGCGGCATTTTTACTTGTCGCCTTTCTGACGGGTATTGCGGGCGCTCTCCAGACTCCCACCCTAAGTATATTCCTCGCAGATGAACTGAAAGCCCGTCCTATAATGGTAGGTTTTTTCTTCACCGGTAGCGCTATTATGGGAATTCTGGTCAGTCAATTTCTGGCAAGGCACTCCGATAAACAAGGCGACCGTAAATTACTGATTCTGCTATGTTGCTTATTTGGAGTGCTGGCCTGCACGCTTTTTGCGTGGAATCGCAACTACTTCATTCTCCTCTCAACGGGCGTACTTCTGAGTAGTTTTGCTTCCACCGCAAACCCGCAAATGTTCGCCCTCGCCCGTGAACACGCCGACAGAACAGGCCGTGAGACGGTCATGTTCAGTACATTTTTACGTGCTCAGATCTCGCTTGCCTGGGTTATCGGGCCACCGCTCGCTTATGAACTGGCTATGGGATTTAGTTTTAAAGTGATGTATCTCACCGCTGCCATCGCATTTGTTGTTTGCGGGCTGATAGTCTGGTTGTTTTTGCCATCAATACAAAGAAATATTCCTGTCGTTACCCAACCCGTAGAAATTTTACCCTCCATCCATAGAAAGCGAGATACGCGGCTACTTTTTGTGGTTTGTTCAATGATGTGGGCGGCGAATAATCTCTACATGATAAATATGCCGCTATTTATTATTGATGAACTGCATCTAACCGATAAACTGGCTGGAGAAATGATTGGTATCGCTGCCGGTCTGGAAATTCCGATGATGTTAATCGCAGGCTATTACATGAAACGTATTGGCAAGCGACTATTAATGCTCATTGCTATCGTGAGTGGTATGTGTTTTTACGCCAGCGTACTCATGGCGACGACTCCGGCAGTTGAGCTGGAATTACAAATTCTTAATGCCATCTTTCTCGGCATTCTTTGTGGTATCGGCATGCTTTATTTTCAGGACCTGATGCCTGAAAAAATAGGCTCTGCGACAACGTTATATGCAAATACTTCACGCGTCGGCTGGATTATCGCCGGCTCTGTTGACGGAATTATGGTTGAAATCTGGAGCTACCACGCGTTGTTCTGGCTGGCGATAGGGATGTTGGGTATTGCGATGATTTGCCTGCTGTTTATTAAAGATATTTAGCTCTCCAGTCTGGGTTAAGAAAAATCGGCGTGGCGCAAACAGAGCCATCCTCGCCATTTTTGCTATCATGCCTGCATACATAAACGACAAAACAGTATGCAGAGGGAAAAATGGGTTCCACCAGAAAGGGGATGCTGAACGTTCTGATTGCCGCCGTGTTGTGGGGAAGTTCAGGGGTCTGCGCGCAATACATCATGGAGCAAAGCCAGATGTCGTCGCAGTTTTTGACTATGACGCGTTTGATATTCGCCGGTTTGATTCTGCTGACGCTGTCATTTGTTCATGGCGATAAAATCTTTTCTATTATTAACAATCACAAAGATGCCATTAGTCTGCTGATTTTTTCCGTGGTTGGCGCACTAACCGTACAGCTCACTTTTTTGCTAACCATAGAAAAATCGAACGCAGCCACGGCAACGGTGCTGCAATTCCTCTCACCGACGATTATCGTCGCCTGGTTCTCAGTGGTACGTAAATCGCGCCCGGGCATTCTGGTTTTTTGCGCTATTTTGACATCGCTGGTCGGGACTTTTTTATTGGTGACACACGGTAATCCGACATCATTATCGATCTCTCCTGCCGCGTTATTCTGGGGCATTGCCTCGGCATTTGCTGCTGCATTCTATACCACCTATCCCTCAACGCTGATTGCCCGCTATGGCACGTTGCCTGTCGTCGGCTGGAGTATGCTGATCGGCGGTCTGATTCTGTTGCCTTTTTATGCCAGACAAGGAACAAACTTTGTCGTTAACGGCAGTTTGATTCTGGCGTTTTTTTATTTGGTGGTCATTGGTACATCTCTGACATTTAGCCTGTACCTGAAAGGAGCACAATTAATTGGCGGTCCAAAAGCCAGCATTTTAAGCTGTGCAGAACCATTAAGTAGCGCGCTGCTCTCTTTGCTGTTGCTGGGGATCACGTTCACATTGCCGGACTGGCTGGGAACGCTGCTGATTCTGTCATCGGTAATTTTGATTTCAATGGATTCCCGTCGCCGCGCCAGAAAAATAAATCGTCCGACGCGGGATGAGTAAGAATTACCAGCCAGGCACTGCGCCACCGTTAAAGATGGTTTCTGCCGCTTTTGCGACTTCGGGTGATTGATAAGATTGCAGAAATTCCTTCACGTTTTCTGCATTCTTATTATCTTCCCGTGCTACCAGAATGTTCACATACGGCGAATTTTTATCTTCAATAAATACGCTGTCGTGCACCGGAGAAAGCCCGGTCTGCTGAATGTAAGTGGTGCTGATAATCGCCACATCAACTTTGGGATCATCCAGTACGCGCGGGAGCTGCGCCCCCTCGAGTTCCATAATCTGCAAATGACGAGGATTATCGGTTATATCCAGCGCGGTAGGTAATAACCCTTTTCCCTCTTTCAGAGTAATTAGCTTCTCTTTTTGCAACAGTAAAAGCGCGCGACCAAGGTTGGTCGGGTCGTTGGGGATCGCCACTGTCGCGCCTTCTTTTATTTGCGCCACGGTTTTGATTTTTTTTGAATAACCCGCCATAGGGAAGACAAACGTATTTCCCACCGCTACCAGTTTATAACCATGTGCCTGATTATCTTGTTCAAGAAAGGGCCGATGCTGGAAGACGTTCGCATCAAGCTCGCCATGATTTGTCGCATCGTTCGGTAGCAACGAACCGCTAAATCCTACCAGTTCAACATCGAGGCCATATTTCTCTTTTGCCACCTTTTTAGCGACTTCCGCGACATCTTGTTCTGCGCCATTTATAACGCCAACTTTAATGTGTTTTGCATCGCTGCTACTCTGGTCGCAACCTGCCAGCAGAATTCCGGCCAGCAAAAATGCGGCCCCCGCCCGTAGATGATGTGTTGCCAGTTTCACTTTTTTATCCTTTTTTTAATCATTAACTGACTATAATGGCAAGATCACTACGATTTAAAAAACGAAAAGCTATCGAATAGAAGAAAAAGGTATAAAAAAACTGGCACTTCTTACTGACCACGCAAACACCTTTCGTACAGCATGATGAGAGCGGTAAAAGCAAACTACACTTATGCTTCATTCGATGCACATTTGCAGAAGGTTGCCGCTATGAAGCTAACGATGCTACTCATGATTACCGTATTTCTGACTTTTCCAGCCATTTCTCAGGCCGCGTCGCCATTCAGTTCGCTACAGTCGGCAAAAGAGAAAACCACGGTATTGCAAGATTTACGTAAAATTTGCACGCCACAGGCGTCATTATCAGACGAAGCGTGGGAAAAATTAATGTTGTCTGATGAGAGTAACAAACAACATATCCGTGAAGCTATTGTGGCGATGGAGCGTAATAATCAGAATAACTACTGGGAAGCGCTGGGTAAGGTGGAATGCCCAGATATGTAAATTTCGCACACCTCCGCGCTCAGGCCAGCAGCCGCTGACTTAAGCTCGCACATCAGTAAATCACCTGCTTTTTCAAATTCCAATCAAAATTGAACCAGTTCATCAGGATTGTGGATAAATTTCCCTCTACATTATTTTCATTTCATCACATAGAAAATCTTATCTCATTGAAACAATACTTGTTTTTAATGCAGAAAACGAAGCCCAACGGATGGGCATAAAAATGAGCGAATTTTGATATCACCACCCTCTAAAAAATGGTGAAGTCTGAGCAAAGAATGTTCGAAAGGAGAGAGTAGAGATGGAAAGCGCAAATCTGGATTTAGAAGAAAATAAAGAAATTGCCAGTAAGTTCGAACGTGCACTAGGTATGGGAGCAACACTTGCAGAGCTGCATGGCATTACTCCGGATACCCTTGAAGGCGTTTATGCTTACGCTTATAACTTTTATGAAAAAGGAAGACTTGACGAAGCTGAACTCTTTTTTAAATTTCTCTGTATTTATGATTTCCAAAATTATAACTACTTAAAAGGATATGCCGCCGTTTGTCAGTTGAAGAAAGATTATCAAAAGGCATTCGACATGTATCATATCTGTCTAATGCTATCTCCCGATAACGATTTCTCTTTGGTTTATTATATGGGCCAATGCCAGATGGGCTTAAAAAATATTAAAATGGCCACGGAGTTATTTAATACAGTCGTAACCTACAGTCAAAATGAAAAAGTTAAAGAGATGGCTACTGCTTATCTTGAACTTTTGACAGCCAACACCGAAGAGGAAGTTCAAACAGAGTGAGTCAGCAAAATGAAGATAAACGGAAAAAACGCTTCTTTTACGCCTGAAGAGCTAGCCAGAAAATATCATGAGGAAGCCCCGGTTGATTTAAAAAATAACCATGGCGATAAAATAAATGAGAAAAATAACAATAAACACATTACTTACTTTCCCGTTGATGCCATTTTAGATGAGAATAAACATCTGCCATGAGTTAAATAAAAAAGAATTAATTACACCCGGTGATAGCTTAAAAAGGAGGTGAATTATGTCGGCACCGATTACGGGACAAACGATCACGTTTGAACAAATCAGCGAAACATTGCGTACACAGTATAGCGATGCGGAAAAAAGACTGCAGGACAGCAGCAAAACGCAAGTTGATCCCATGCGGCTTAATAAAAACCCGAAATCCCTTGATAACGATATTCGCGCTCGTCTTGAAAACAAACCGATGCTTGCTCCGCCTGCAATACAGGTTTCAGATTCAGACAACGCCACTACAGCAAAGACGAATGATGCCCGCCTGACAATGATTTTGGGTAATTTAACAGGCATTGCCGATCAGGATATTGCAACACGATTGCATAATAACCTTGAAAGCACCCTGCTTCGACACGAAATGGCACATAATAAGTTTCGTGAATTAAGTGACGCTTACTCCTCATCATTAGATGATGCGCAAAAAGCCGACGATATCATGCATCAGGCCAATAATAATTACAATGCGGTCGATAAAAAGGTGCAATCGCTGGAGAAAAAAGTCAACACATTGAATCAAGAGTTGTCACAACTGCAACCTGGCGATCCGCAATATAATAAAGTACTGACGCAAAAAAATGCGGCTGAAAAAACACTCACGCTGTCATTACAAAAAAAATCGTTAGCTGAGAAATCGTTAAATACAGCCATTATGGATGCTGATGCTGCGATCGGCCAAAGTATGGAAATTTTTGATGAAATTCAACAGCAAGAACAGATTAATAACTTCACCACCAATATTTGCCTGACCCAAGAAAACCAGAAAAATAGAAACGCGACAGCCACATTTATCCTTTTGATTACCTCAGTAATGGAAGTTATTGGTGATACCAATTGCGACTCTATTAAAAATCAATCTGAGGTAATGAAAGAGATTAACCATGTCAGGGAAAATAAACTCAATGAAACAGCGCGTAAATATACTACCACGACTAAAGTTTTAAAAATCGTTAATGAGTGTGTAACTGTAGCTACCATTGCCATGAGTGCAATCTTAATTGTTGTTGGTCTTCTTGCTGCAGTTCCTAGTGGTGGTTCAAGTATTGCGGGTGCACTGGCGCTTATTGGTGGAATAGCGGGCGCAGTGGTATTAGGTGTTGATATCACTTGTCAAATCGCTCTGGGCACCACGGCTACCGGCTGGATTTTAGGGAAAGTTGTAGAAGGTCTTTCGGCTGCTATTAAAACAGTTGATCCCACTCTGCTCGCAATCACCGCGCTTCTGGACGTTATTGGTGTCGATCAAGATACGATTGAACTGGTTAAAAGTATTTACGCAAGTGCAGCCGCTTCTATTGTCATGGCGACAGTAATGATTGGTGCAGCTGTAATATGTTCTGTAGCAATAGGGGCCGTTGTTTCTGCATTATCAAAAACAGCCGCAGAAGAAGTCACCAAAGAAATAACAAGCACTATAAAATCAACTATTGAATCTATTATTAATTCCGTTTCAAAAAATATTATAAAGGTATTAGACAGCGTATGCAGTATGATACAAACATCAGTCGTAGTTTTGAAGTTGATTGCCAAGATAAGCAATGGCCTGGAGAAAATAGGCTTACTTATCTGTGAAACAGCAACATCGATAATGAATTACTGTGTTGCTGAAAACTCTGCCGACATGGCAATTTTACAACAGGACATGAGTAATCTATCAAAAACGCGTGAACAAATGCTTTCAGTATTGCAAAGGGTGGATAAAACCGTCGAACAAGAGGTAAGCCAAATGGTAAGAGTATTACAACACCGAACTGAAGCCTTAAAATTTGCTTCCCATTCTATCGTATAAGAGGGTTCTAACATGGCCACCTATGAAATTAAAAATGCGACCAGCACACTTAATATTAACAATCTCGATAAAACAATCTTTGATAGAGAGCATAGCAAAGAAAACAACATACCAAATGATAATAAAATTGTGCAATACTATAACCTTAAAGATATTAAGCATGACATAAGTTCTCAGTTTATAATATTAAAAAATACAGACAGAGAAGTCTGTCCGGAACTAAGAGTAAAACTATTGGATAATCTTAATTACTCAAGAAATACACTAGATAATTCGAAGAGCGACGTTGACAAAGCTACAATTACATCCAGTCAATCAAGCTGTTCTACAGAACAGACCACCATTAAAATATCTAAATTTAATATCCTTGATATGCTAGATAATTTGACCATGCGACAACAGGTTGTAATGGAGGAATTTTTAAGGGTATTCACATCAATGTATAAAGCCTCTGCTATGTCTGAGGCTATTATGAGTAATGTTTTTGAACAACTTGTCCAGTATCAGAGAAAAGAAACCGAACGCGCCACAGCAGCAAGTTCGGTAGGTGTTATTATCGGGTCAGGAGTTGGCGCAGCCGGGGCCGCGGCATCTGTCGTAGCAAATTACAGAAGCCATCCCGAAAAGATGGTAACCCTTACACCTGACCAAGAGCATACTATCAATAGAACTGATGATGATGTACAGCGCGCGTCAAAAAGGGAAGTTCGAGAGCAACAAGCTTCTCTCAAACAAATAGATGAAAAAATAAAAAATACAACGAAAGATACGAGTCTTAATGAAGAACAAAAAGAAGAGGCGCTGAAATCTTATGATAAAGAAAAAGAAACTACTCTAGAAAAGATTAGAGATACAAACGAGAAAATTAGTACAAAACATAACAATAGGTATAATAAATATTTTACTATAGGTAAAGCAGATGTACTTTCACAGCTTAGCAATGAATCAATTCGAGCAACATCTAGATTTCTAGAAAGCACTACTCATGCAGAAAAAGACATTGTTGAACAGGCTAAAAATGTCATGCATTCAGTTATGAGTAGCTATCTGGATCAAATTAATCGTGATGTTCAAGGAAGAGATCAGGCACTCAATTTATTACAGCAAATAATACAAACCATTATTGATACTGATAGTGCTATCGTTCAAGGCATTCGTTCATAAATAATTGCAATAATAGTTAATTATATTTAAGGAGGAATGACTCATGATTAATAAAGATAATAATTTAAATATAGATATTCTACGTCAGCAGAATGCAAACATTCCTCTCAAAGAGGCATCCTCGCAAAGTGAGGAGCCTCATCAACTGGTAAACAGCAAAAGCGAGGGAAATTTGCATAACAGCGCCAGTAAGGATAATAATATTGGCGCTATGCTCAAGAAAGATGTTGAGAAACTATCAACTTTGGTCAGTGAACGTAGCCCGCGAAATGAAGAATGGAAATGCCAGCACGACATACAACTTAACTTCGTTAAAAACATGCTCAGAAATTTCCCAACTGAGAACCTGTCAGAGAAAGGATCTGCGCTCTTACACGAAAGTTATTTGCTGATAAAAAACGTTCTGCAGCTTACAGAAAATGTTAATACTATTGACGGAAAATTAAAGGATCCCGCTAAAATATTGACCCTGCATAACGCTGTGAGAAAAACCCTGGCTAACGTTGCTCACAACACAACCGGGCCAGGTGCAATGGCAACGACCAAAGGAACCTTAACTCACGTTATCGCTTCTTTAGATAGTTTTGCGCCTGAAATGAGAAGTTCAGCAACCAGCAGTACTTTAACGGCCAGTAGTTCAAGCGAATTTAAAAGTGATAAATATATATGTAGTGATATTGCTGATTTGATGAGTGTGCTCGGTAGTGACTACCTCGAAATCTATGCAAATAGCGTTGAGATAATGAGCGCATACTGGCAGGACTTCAGTGAACATATCCAAAGCAATATGGGAAAATGGACTCACTCTAATAAAAAAGGCGATGCGATAGTTTTTGATGTCAATGCATTCCAAAAAGCCTTGATGCATTTTTATTATATCGATAAATATCCTAATGGTGATTTTCATTATCATTACAATCCAGACTATGTTTTATACCCTCCGGCACCTGCTGACAAAATTGGTGTTCCACTGGAAGAAGCAGAAAAATGGTGCGCCGCTTTAGGACTTCCGGTTATTCCACCCGACCCAAAACACCGCACACCTTCTCCTATAGTCGAAGTTGAACCGCAAGGTAGCGGTCTGTATGTTATTATTCCCAACCCTCAGATTATTGACAGTATGAGCCAGTCTTCAGACTCAATGGTTCACAGGGATGATAAAGGGAAGGAAAAAAATATATCTAAAGAATTCACCGGCTACGAAATAAGCACGGCTGAATACCAGGCATGGTTGGCGGGTTATAATGGCCAGGCAGAAAACATGAAAACCGACGTGCAGGTTATAACGACTAAATACAGTACAGCCAACTCCACCTACGATACAATTATAAAATTATTATCTTCAACCATTACTGCGTTGTTTGATTCAGCGAAAGATTATTTACGTTTCTGATTAAGTAACACCTACAATTATCGTCCACTATCTGGTCCCGTAAAATGGGACCAGTGTTTCATATTATTAAGCATCAGCTTTCATTCATTTCTTCATCACAATCTCACAAAATGAGCGTTTTTTGATAGAGCAATTCTGCCAATACTTTATTTTAGACAGATCAAATTAATACTATGAATAGAGAAAATGGAAGGAGCGTTCTATGCAACTGCAACATGGAAAAAATAATACACAACAATATATATTTGGTGACTTTGTATTAAAAAACAATGGAATATTATTATTCAAAAACAAAGAATATCATATTCCCCCGAAAGAACTTGGCGTTATCATTCTATTACTTAATGCTGACGGTGAAATTGTTAGTAAAGAAGAGATTATCGATAAGGTCTGGAGCGCGAGTGTTGCCAGCGATGAATCTTTAACACGGTGTATTTATGCATTACGTAAACTTTTGCATGAGAATAAACAGTGTAAGTATATCGAAACGGTCTATGGTCGTGGATACCGTTTTACTGTCCCCATTGTGATTGTAACCGATAATGAACCGGTAAAGTCGACCACCACTCTTGCCGTTTTTCCCTTTCGTACTGAAGGTTCGATCAATGTTCTAAAACTCCATTACGAACTGGTCCAGGGCCTTTCAAAATATGCTTTTTGTGGTTTAGATATTTTACCCGCTTCGGTAACGAATGAAGCCAGTGATTTCTCCACTATCCATCAGTTTATCAATAAAACAGGCCCAGAATATTATATTATGGGTCAGGTCGTTCACTATGGTAAAAACTGGCGTTTATTTATTGAATTAATCCATGCCAGAACGCATAAATTGATTGATCATCAAAGTATTGATTTCAACCCCGACAATCCTCTTTCCGTGCTATTATCACAAGTAATTAATATTCTTATTGAAAAAATACCCAACATTAATTTTAAATCCATTAATACACAACAAATGCCATCTCTGGATTCTGCTGTTATGTATATGAATGGCAGGATGGAAATGTACCGTTATACACCAGAAAGTTTGAAACGAGCATTAGTAATATTTAGAGATTGTGTGAGTACGCAACCGCAAAATACCTTGCCCTACTGTTGCCTGGCGGAATGCCATATATCATTAGCACTCCTTGGAATCAGTGAACAAAAACAAGCAATAACTACGGCAGTAACCTCCATTGAAAAGGCTCTGGAAATTAACCCTTCAAATTCTCAGGCATTGGGTTTACTGGGTTTAATCAGTGGGCTAAAAGATGAACATTCAGTGTCTAATGTGCTATTTAAACAAGCACATTTACTCAAACCTAATTCGCCAGACGTTTATTATTATCAGTCGCTGCTATATTTTTTGAACGGCGACCTTGCAAGAGCATTTAATTTAATAGAAAAAAGCATTGCTCTTGAACCCAATAAAATGGGCATAAGCATTCTTAAATTAATTATACTTTATTATACATCACCACTCGATAACGCGATATCTTTTGCATTAAATCTTAACAGTCAAAACACCTGTAACAATCCAATTATTACATCTATTCTGGCTATGTTCATGGCACTGAAAGGACATAATGACAAAGCCAAAAGTTTATTGCTTAAACTTGAACCTGAACATGGTCTTGATTACACCTGCGTTAACTCGCTTTATACGAAGTTTCTGATCTATGGCGCATCTATAAAAAATGACATTATGAAGTTACTGGCAAATATTAACACCAACAAAATCAATGGTGTTATTTTGCCGTTAATTTACACTGTTTATGGTAAAAAAGAATATGAAAAGCGCTGGCAACAATTAATTAAAGAGAGTGATTTATGGTCAAATGTGTTGCTTCATGACCCCCGTTTGCTCAGTGTGAAAAATGAATTTAATACTATTGGTGTGATGCGGAGTTCTGCGTAAGAGCGAAGATAAATTGCCCTGCTGATGCAGGGCAATAACATAAATAATATCAGAACGTTTTCATACACAGTGGGGATGAACGTGGCGCAATCGAGAGATGACCATCTCCTGGATAAAATATCATACCGCTGTCGAGCCAATAATGTTCAGCGCGAAATATTCCGTCATACGAAGTCAGATTACCATATTCACCCCATAACGAACCTACTTTTCGCGGGACAGCACCGCTAGTTGAACTTCCAACTAAATCCGTACTAGACGGTAATATATAACCATTACCAATACAATATGAATTCATCTCACTCCATGATTCCTGAATTATCCCTTGAGGTATAAACCATTTCTGCAGTGAGAATTTATATGTAACTTTATTCCCTTTATTGCTTTTCGGCGTTCCTGTAATAGTAACCTCTTTATTGATAATGAATTCTAAAGTCACCATACCATTACTATCGACCTGAATACCCTGTATGCCACTGGTCCAATTATAATCCGTGTTTTTCATATTGTGGGTTAATATCAGTGTAAATTTAGCACCATCAAACCCTGTTTTGGGAAAACCATCTGCCGCCCTGAATTTTGCACCATTGACACTAAGCGACTCGACTTCCACAAAAGGAAGGATGGTATAAGACGGTTGCCCGCCTACATACCAACCATTAATATGTAGATAAGAGTTTAAGTTTTCTCCTTCTTTGTAAGCCATATAGGTACGCTCATATCTGCCATCACCTACAAATGTCCAACTGGACCAATGTTTCTTTTCCACATTTTGTAAGTACACTGCATCATCTGTCAGCAAATCCAGACCGTCATTCACAGGATTACCAAATTCATCAGATAATAAAACACTAACAGGTATATCCGCCCCAGCTACCACTAAAACTTCGCGTATACGAAGCTGTGAACGAAGCATACTTACTTCACCTCTGTTAATAGTGTAGTTTTTTGAATAATTGGCATCGCTCCAACCAGCCATCTTCAGTTGCGCATTCAAGTTCGCTTCCGCAAAATGCGCCATATACTGTCTTTGATATTTACCATCGCCGTTGTAAACCCAATTATTGCCTTGAATAGAATCAGCGTTCCTGACTTGTACGTTTTCCTCATTAAGCTGCGCGACACCATCAGTAATAAAGTTACCCTGGGCATCTTTAAGAACAACGGTCACCGTTATGCTATCCCCAGCGATATATTTCGTTTTGTCCGTGACAATCGTGGATTGAGTTTGTGCCGCCGCACCTGGTTGTATTCCGTATAATGAGGACTTAATCTCCGTTGCCCATGTTTTTAATTTCAGACTGGCAACCAGATTTTCCTCGGCAACCCATGCTGTCCAGACAATGGTATATTCACCATTATTCTGCTCGACCCACTGCATAGAATCGGGAGTTGCGCCACCTACCGCGAAACTATCGATATAAGACTCGATGACTTCTGATGTCAGCCCTAAAGCAGGGTTACCAAACTCATCCCGCAACGTTATTGTGACGGTTAATGGCTCCCCGGCGATATATGCCGATTTATCTGTCCTGATAGCAGAATTTGCCTGCACCGGAGCACCACTGTGGATGGAATAACTCTCTGATTGTTTACTGCTGCCCCACTCGGGTAACGTCAGCGTCGCGTGGTGAGAGTCTCCCGCCATTTGCGCCGACCATGTAGCAGTATAAACACCGGCAGTTTCAGACCACTCTCCTGAACGTACGGCTCCTTCCACTGTTACGTTATCACCAGACAGTAAGGACTCGCCCCCTTCAACCAGGTTACCGTGCGCATCTTTCAGCGTCACGGCGACGGTTATAGTCTCGCCAGCGGTGTATGCGTTTTTATCCGTGGCGATAGTTGATGTGGCTTGCGCCGGAGAACCGGACTGTATGTCATAGCGATCTGACGTTACGCCAACACTCCACAACTGCAATTGCAGGTTGGCGTGCTGATCGTTACCGGCAATCGTCACCATTCGGGTTGTGGTATACACGCCACCTGATTCAACCCAGCTTCCCGTTTCTGACGGGTCGGTGCCATCCACCGTCAGCACACCATTAGCGGCTAACTGTGAAGCTGCACCGATTACCAGATTATCGAACGCATCCCGGAGCGTTACCGTGATGGTGATGGTCTCTCCAACCGTGTAGTTAGACTTATTTGTTTCAACGGTTGAAGTGAGCTGCGATGCGTCACCCGGTACAAAGGTGACGTTCTGGCTCAGACTGCTGCTGTTGATGGTTGCGATGACTGTACTGATCCCCGCCGTCTGACTGGTGACACTGATCTCCGCCGTGCCGTCCGGATTTGTGGTGACCGCCGGAGCGACCGTTGCACTGTTGCCTGCCGTCACGCTGACCGTCTGTCCGCCAAGCGCATTGCCGAACGCATCGGTGACCTTCACCTGCAGCGTGTTCGCCATTGCGCCGTCTGCCACTGAGCCGTCCTTAATGACCACCAGATCCGCGATCTTCGCCGTCCTGACATCGGCAACAAACGTCACGTTCCGGCTCGCGTTGCTGCTGTTGATACTGGCGGTGACTGCACTGACTCCCGCCGTCTGGCTGGTGACACTGATCTCCGCCGTGCCGTCCGGCTGCGTGATGACTGTCGGAGCGACCGTTGCGCTGTTGCCTGCAGTCACGCTGACCGTCTGCCCGGCAAGCGCATTTCCGAATGCATCGGTTACCCTCGCACGCAGCGTGTTCGCCGTCGCACCGTCCGCCTCTGAACCATCCTTAATGACCACCAGATCAGCGATCTGCGCCGTCCTGACATCCGCAATAAACGTCACGTTCCTGCTCGCGTTGCTGCTGTTGATGCTGGCGGTGACCGCACTGACTCCCGCCGTCTGACTGGTGACACTGATCTCCACCGTCCCGTCCGGCTCGGTGATAACCGTCGGAGCGACCGTTGCGCTGTTGCCTGCCAACACGCTGACCGTCTGCCCGTCCAGCGCATTACCGAACGCATCCGTCACCCTCACCCGCAGCGTGTTCGCCGTCGAACCGTCTGCCACTGAGCCATCCTTAATGACCATCAGATCAGCGATCTGCGCCGTGCTGACATCAGCAACAAAGTTCACCGTTTTACTATCGCTGCTTTGATTGACCTTAGCCTCAACTGTGCTGGCATCCGCTACGGTACTGCTCAGATCAACCTCTGCCATACCATGCGCATCCGTCCTGATATCTGCGCTCTGCCCCGCATTGGCAAATACAGCCGCTCCCTTCGTCACCGTAAAGGTGACGGTCTGCTCCGGCAGCACATTGCCAAACTGATCTTCCACCCGGACATTCACCGTATGTCGATCGCTGCCATTCGCCAGCACATCCGGGTTACCCGTTGTCACTTGCATCGCGACAATTTGTGCGCTGGCGGCATCGCCACTAATACTGTAATCATTTGAAGTCAGAGCGCTCGCCCAGTCGGACATCTGTAGCTGTGCTTTTAAACCGGTGCCAGGGAGTAAGGCGGTATACGTTGCGGTATAAATTCCTTTTTGATCTTCATTCCAGGCGATGCTTTCCGCTTTTGTATTTGGCAGCTGAATAGCCTGGTTGATAGCGTCTCGTTGCCCCCCGACCAGGTTTTCATAGCTATCCTTGAGTGTTACCGTAACTTTTATCACGCCGCCCGCGGTGTAGGTCGTTTTGTCGGTAACGATGGAGGAATAAGCCAGCACAGCTCCGCTTTCGCGGATGGCATACGCATCGGATTGCTGCGCGCTACTCCATGTCGATAGTTTCAGCGTGGCGTAATGGCGATCGCCAGCAATCTTCGCGGTTCGGGTGGTGGTGTAAACGCCGTCAGACTCTTCGCTCCAGTTACCCGTTTCATTTTTATCTGTACCGCTCACCTCGACCACACCGCTACCCGCCAGCAGCGAAGCCATCCCTTTCACCAGGTTTTTCTGCTCATCCATAAGGGTGACGGACACTTTTATCTTGCCACCCGCAGTGTATGACACATCGTCCGTCTTGATGGTGGAGGTCAGCTGCGAGATATCGCCAGTGATAAAGCTCACTTCCACAGACTGACTACTGCCATTGATCTCGGCCTTGATAAGACTGTTTACCGCCTGGTCACTGGCAAGGTTAACGCTGGCTATCCCGTCTTTATCTGTCGTCACAATACCGCCATTTGGATCGGCAAAAACCGCCGCACCATTCACGACCGTAAAGGTAACATTTTGTCCCTGCAGTAAATTTTGATGCACATCCCTGACCGTCACAGCGACGGTATTGTGATCGCGTCTGGCAACTGCGTTATTCGCGGTGATCTGCATCGCAGCGATTTTGGCGGTATCTTTATCACCCGCAATACTGAACGCATCCGAATGTTTGGTTTGCCAGCCGGGCATCGTCAGCTGGGCCGTTAATTTGTCGCCAATGAGATGGGCCGTATAGCTTGCTTTGTAAATTCCCTCACTTTCTTCCGTCCAGGCACTAACGGCATCAGCCTTCGTGTTGTCTACTTTAACGGTTTGTTTGAGAAGTTCTTTTCGTCCGGTAACCCCGTTGCCGTTATCATCTCTCAGGGTCACTTTAACGACTATCGGCTTACCCGCGACGTAATTATCCTGGTCTGTCTCAATCGTGGAGTCAGCGCGGGATGCCGTATTCGCCACGATAGCAATCAGCGCTGGCGTCTTAGCGATATCGTCGCCGTTAAATTGCGGCATCAGCGATAACGCGCCAGACGTCTTCCCGGCGGTAACTATTTGGGTATAGGTTCCGTTACCGTTGTCTTTCCATTCGCTTAAGGCGAAATCCTGCAAACCTTTCGCCTGTGTTTTTAACGTCATACCTGGGATTGGCTTGCCGCTGGAATCTCGCGCGGTATAGGTCAGCATTGAGGTTGATTTTCCATCAGCAAGCAGGATTTGCAGATCGACAGAAAGCGTTGAATCGGCGAGGCTTAATGTGGGTTTTTCCACGACCACCATACTTTCTTCACGCCGGGAGAAATTTCCTTTCGAATCTTCCGCTGTAACCGCTATCGGGTAAGTGTTGTCGGTTTCAGGCATTGCCGTGAATCGGTAGGGAGGAATAGTGACCTGAATATCCTTGCCGGAAACAGCTACTTTTCCGCCCGCTGATTGCAGGGAGGCGGCTTCAATGTCATAACCTTTCAGCGCATATTTGGTCTGTAAGGAAGAAACCAGTGATTTAACCTCACCCGGCTTGCCTTTCAACGGATCGGTCAGCGTCAGCCGCACCAGCTCTTTCTTGCGATATTCGAGGACAATATTGTTATTACGATCGACCAGGTCATAGCGACTGCCCACAAGGCTGCGTCGTGCTGCAACTTCAGCCGGATCGAGCTGTTTTTGCAGTGAATGACCAGGTTGCAACGTCAGCTCCATACCAATTCGGGTGTCGTTTTCTCCCTGTTTACCCTGCCGTTGCTCGGCACTAAAGGAGATCAGAGGAACAGGGGTGTAACTCAAACCTGCGGTAATCGCGTGAGGATCATTTTGTCGCTCGTCTTTACCAAACAGCGCCACTTCATCGCCATAATATTGTTCATAGACCAACTTGCCGCCCAGCTGCGGCCAGGCCGGTAACCAGCCTTCCGCGCGAAGATCCCACCCGTTCGCCGGACGTGCTTCATAGTCATGGTCGAGTTCCGGTGCACTACGCCAGTTACTGAGGCGCAGATAACCGTTGCCGCTCAGTTTCAGGTAATCGCGCCAGTATTCAACGCCCATCCCGGTTCGGGTGTGATAGCGGGTCAGGTCATAATCGATAAACATATTGACGCCAGACATCCAGCTCGGGGTGAAATAACGCCAGCCGATACCGTGGTTTGTTTGAGTGCGATCATCCGTACGGTGAAGTGTGTGCTGGCTGAAGACCAGGTTATCCGGCGTTTCGTACCAGGGATGGAGAAATTCAAATGAAGAGCTTTTAAGGCTGAAATCTTCATCCACACCAAGAGATACCCGGGCAGTTCCCCAACGACTGAGCCAGTCCGTTGCCTGCGCAGATGCAGAAGAAGCCACCCAGCCACGCGCCATACTCGCCGCCTGTTCGCTGTCCATATCGCGAGCTAAAAGTGTTCCGCTTTGCTGCGCCATTTCCGCGACCTGCATTTGCGGATCTTTGCCGTCGCGCTCCATCTGCATTGCTTTCAGGTTGCGCGCTTCAGGGCTATTACTGTTAATGAGGGGCACATCTATTTCATCGCCCTGACGCACATTGTCAAAGCCCCGCGCAAAGGTACGAAACTGATTCAGGCGACGTAATTCATCAACGGTGATACCAAAGCGTGCCGCGACCGTTGATGGCGATTCCAATGCCCCCAGGGTGTATGGAATAGTTTTAACGTTCGGCAGGATCAGGGACGTGGCAGTATCCGAATGCGCATGATTAATATGCGTAGGGGCAGCGGCCATAACAGGGAATATAGTTTGTGTTATCAGGCAAATACCGGCGGTCAGACGACGTAAACGATCCCCCAATCCACATATGGAGTTATCGCCCCGACGATCGCCATTCCCATGCGCTTTCCCTGCCATTTGTCATCCCTGTCGCTATGCGTTCAGATTAAATGACCTTTCTTTAACATGAGGGAAAATGATGATTCATGATTAGCAAATGATGAATACAGGCAGAAGAATGGAAATAACAACAAGATAAGAACAATACCTGATCAAGGGTTATCAGGGGGAAGAACAGGAGAGCTTTCCCGCCAGAGCAATAACCCTCCTGTAAATACGTTACTTCATTTTCACCTTTGCGGTGACCAATAACGCCGTCAGCAACATCAATGTGCCGGACAACATCAACGGCGAAGTCAGACCAATATTATCCAGCGCATAACCGCCGATTGCCGCGCCACAGGTATTAGCAAGCTGAATAACCGCCACCTGAATAGACCCGGCTTTTTCTGCCTGATCGGCCAGTGAGCGGGTGATCCACGTTGACCAGCCGACGGGAACCAATGCAAAAGTTAGCCCCCAGATAATCGCCACGCCGGTAGCAACGATTTTATCGCTTCCCCACAACGTCAGCACCAACGCACTCACAGCCAGTATTAACGGCGCGCCTGCTAAGGCCAGTTTTACCGAACGTTTAAGAATGAACGACGAAAGCGACGTACCAATAAAGCTGGCGATACCAAAACTTAACAGCACCAGCGTTAAGCCATCCACACCGAATCCCGCCAGGTTCATATACACCGGACGAATATATGTGAAGAAAGCAAACTGTCCGGCGAAAGACATGAAGATGGCGATCATCCCTGCCATCACACCCGGACGTTGTAATAAGCGGAAAGTATTTTGTTTCTGATGCGAGGGTTCGCCTGGCAGTGAAGGCAATGATTTGATAATCCAGAAAATACACAGCACGCCCATCACCGCCGCCGCATTAAAGACATTGCGCCAACCGATAAGCTCGCCTAAAAAACTGCCCAACGGCGCGGCAATCACCAGCGCAATAGAAACCGCGCCGAAGATCACCGACAGCGCCTTCGGCACCGTACGCGGCGGTACCAGACGCATGGTCAGCGACGCCGACATCGCCCAGAACCCGCCCAGCGCCAGCCCCAGACAGGCACGACCGATTAAAAGCAAACTGAATGAGTTAGCAAAGGAAACCAGCAAACAGGAGAGCGTCAGCAAAACGGCAAACAAAATAACAACGTAGCGGCGGTCAGTGGCCTGAATTGTCTGGGTAATAAACAAACTGGCAAACATTGCCACAAAGGCGGTCACGGTCACCGATTGCCCGGCAACCCCTTCCGAAATGCCTAAATCCTGGGCCATTGGCGTCAACAAACTGACGGGCAAAAACTCAACGATAATCAGACAGGCGACGCAAAACGCCACCGAGAAAACGGCTGACCAGTTCGGTCGGGTGATGGCATCCGCGCCGCGGTTTTCGGCAATAAATTCACTCATGGTGTTACCCGTGGCATGTTTCAGGGGAAAAGCCGACCACTTTAACATTGAAATGTGTGACACATTTAACGTTTTTGCAACTTTTACGGTGTTGTGGGAAAAGTTCGAGGCTGCTCGAAGAAATAAAAATCATAGGGCAAGCTGATATGCATTTTCGCGATTGGGTTGGGAATAAGGGATAAAGTATTGCACTTGGTGATATACTTTAATAACAGGACCTCAACGATATGCGCGTGTTTAAAACCAAATGGTTTGCAAGGGAAGCCAGGTCTCATGCAATAACAGATGAAGAGTTGTGCCGGGCCATTTTAGAAACGGAGCAAGGTAAAGCTGATGCACTTGGTGGTGGCGTTTTTAAAAAGCGCCTTCACCAAAATCGTGAGCGTGCAATTATTCTGGCAAAAGGGGGAAGCAATTGGTTTTACACGTTTTTATATGCAAAACAGGATATGTCGAACATCAATAGTCAGGAACTGGCTGGGTTTCGTGAACTTGCAAAGCATTATGCCTTCCTGACGAAAGCCCAGCTAACAGCAATGATTAACACTAAAGAACTGACAGAGATCTGCTATGACTGCAAAAACTAAATTTAAAAGTCCTGCATTTGAGGCTATTCACAGCGCAGCGGCTGGATTGTCCAGCGTCGATGCTATTTCTGCCGAAACAATGCGTACTTTTGACAAAGCCTGCCTGACCAGCGTGCAAGACTTACAACCTGTTGAGATAAAAGCACTGCGGGAAAAATTAAAAGTGAGTCAGCCCGTCTTCGCTCACTATCTCAATACCAGCGTTTCAACTGTACAAAAATGGGAAAGTGGCGCTAAACGCCCCAATGGCATTTCATTAAAACTGCTCAGCATTGTGCAAAAACACGGGCTGGATGTGCTGCTGTAAATAGAACGTAGATAATGCGTCACCTACTGTCTGTTCCGATACCGGACGCGGCGTGAACGCCTTATCCACTCGACAGGTCAGGCACGGTCTGTTGGCTGATAAGACGAAGCGGTTTTAATGCAGCCAGTGAACGCCCTCGGCAGGCTGAAAGAATGCGTTATAGCGCATCTGAAAAGCATTAATATCCTGCATTTCAGGTTCAGTTTCGCGCAGAAAACCCAGCGCCAGCCTGACCTGAGCATCGGTAATCGGCGCGGCAAGGCGGGCTTTTTGTAAAATCCGATGCCATTGCAGCAGGTTCTGTTCGCTACCATCGACAATGACAATTTGCCAGATGAGCAACACCTGCGCGGCGTTTTGCAGGTGCGACTCATCCGGACGATGCAAATAACGTAAAAATTCGTCACCAGCTGACTTTCCCATTTGATCGACCATCGACTCCACGGGTACGACATCGATATTCAGCCGATCGCTGAGACGGCGAATCGCTTTTCTGGCCCCGGATGTCAGCACCCGAAAACCAACCACAAACACTACCGCCAGCGTGGCGAGCATTATCCAGATCATGAGTTCTCCTGCGTAATCAGAACTCATGATATCTGGAAATCCTCGCCAGTTACTAATCCACCAGAATAATCTTGAGTGCAAACAGAGCTGCGACCACCACCACACACAGGTTCAGATCGCGCCAGCGCCCGGTGCACACTTTCATGATGCAGTACGACATAAAGCCGAGTGCAATCCCTTCGGTGATCGAGAAAGTAAAGGGCATCATCACCGTGGTAATAAACGCAGGCACCGATTCGGTAAAATCATCCCAGTTAACGCGCGCCAGGCTCGAAGTCATCAGCACGCCAACAAAGATTAACGCTCCAGCGGTTGCGTAAGGAGGAACCATCGCCACCAGCGGTGAGAAGAACATAACCAACAGGAACATAACGCCAACCACAACCGCAGTCAGCCCCGTGCGGCCACCGACTGCCACACCAGAAGTACTTTCAATATAGGCAGTAACAGACGAGGTGCCGATAAACGCACCCGCCACCGAACTGACGCTATCAACATACAGCGCCTTATTCATATTGGGGAATTTACCGTTACTATCTATTAAGCCAGCTTTATCAGTTACACCAATTAATGTTCCTGATGAATCAAATAGGTTGATAAGCATAAAGGAGAAAATGATACCGGCGAGTTCAAGTGTTAACGCGCCGCTCAAATCTACTTCACCAATGACGCCGCTAATATCAGGCGGAATGGAATAGACGCCGCTAAAATGAACATCACCGAAAAATAATCCGCAGCAGGAAGTGACGACGATGGAAACCAGCACCGCGGCATGAAAATGACGTGATGACAACACGGTTATAATAAAAAACCCTAAAATACCTAACAACACGCCGTGAGAACTTAAATCGCCAATCATCACCAGAGTGTCTTTATTGGCGACAATAACGCCAGTATTTTTTAATCCCATTAAGGCGATAAATAATCCAATTCCGCTGGTGATACCAATACGTAAACTTAATGGAATGTTGGAGATCATCCAGTACCGGATACGAAACAGCGTGAGCAAAAATAGTCCAATTGCGCCCCAGAATATCGCGCCCATCCCGGTCTGCCAGGAGATACCCATCGCCCCCACGACCACGAAGGCAAAGAAGGCGTTCAGCCCCATTGCCGGAGCCAGCGCCACAGGTAAGTTAGCAAATATCCCCATCGCAATGCTGCCGATACCGGCAATCAAACAGGTGGTAACAAACACCACTTTCGGGTCCATTTGTGCCGCGCCGAGAATTTGTGGATTCACAAAAACGATGTACACCATGGTTAAAAAAGTGGTCATCCCCGCAATCAATTCTGTGCGGACGGTGGTCCCATGCTGAGGTAGTTTAAATAATCGCGAAAGCGTCCCTGATTCATTACTCACGTAATCGGTATTGTCATTATTCATTTTTTTGTCCATTGGAGGAGATTTTATCCCTTGCTTTTGTAAAACAAATGACAACAACGGTTCAGTGATAATTATCACATTTCAATTGCACATTAATGGATATTCTTTAATAATCTCGCGACGTTTCTTTATGATAAATAATAATCAAATTGATAAAATCAAAATGAGAAAAATATGAATAATTCTATTAACCATAAATTTCATCACATTAGCCGGGCTGAATACCAGGAATTGTTAGCCGTTTCCCGTGGCGACGCTGTTGCCGATTATATTATTGATAATGTATCTATTCTCGACCTGATCAATGGCGGAGAAATTTCCGGCCCAATTGTGATTAAAGGACGTTACATTGCCGGTGTTGGCGCAGAATACGCTGATGCTCCGGCTTTGCAGCGGATTGATGCCCGCGGCGCAACGGCAGTGCCAGGGTTTATTGATGCTCACCTGCATATTGAATCCAGCATGATGACGCCGGTCACCTTTGAAACCGCTACCCTGCCGCGTGGCCTGACGACCGTTATTTGCGATCCTCATGAAATCGTCAACGTGATGGGCGAAGCCGGATTCGCCTGGTTTGCCCGCTGTGCCGAACAGGCAAGGCAAAACCAGTACTTACAGGTCAGCTCTTGCGTACCCGCCCTGGAAGGCTGCGATGTTAACGGTGCCAGTTTTACCCTTGAACAGATGCTCGCCTGGCGGGACCATCCGCAGGTTACCGGCCTTGCAGAAATGATGGACTACCCTGGCGTAATTAGCGGGCAGAATGCGCTGCTCGATAAACTGGATGCATTTCGCCACCTGACGCTGGACGGTCACTGCCCGGGTTTGGGTGGTAAAGAACTTAACGCCTATATTGCTGCGGGTATTGAAAACTGCCACGAAAGTTATCAGCTGGAAGAAGGACGGCGGAAATTACAACTCGGCATGTCGTTGATGATCCGCGAAGGGTCCGCTGCCCGCAATCTCAACGCACTGGCACCGTTGATCAACGAATTTAACAGCCCGCAATGCATGCTCTGTACCGATGACCGTAACCCGTGGGAAATCGCTCATGAAGGGCATATCGATGCCTTAATTCGCCGCCTGATCGAACAACACAATGTGCCGCTGCATGTGGCATATCGCGTCGCCAGCTGGTCGACGGCGCGCCACTTTGGTCTGAATCACCTCGGCTTACTGGCACCCGGAAAGCAGGCCGATATCGTCCTGTTGAGCGATGCGCGTAAGGTCACGGTGCAGCAGGTACTGGTGAAAGGCGAACCGATTGACGCGCAAACCTTACAGGCGGAAGAGTCGGCGAGACTGGCACAATCCGCTCCGCCGTATGGCAATACCATTGCCCGCCAGCCAGTTTCCGCCAGCGACTTTGCCCTGCAATTCATGCCCGGAAAACGCTATCGGGTCATTGACGTCATCCATAACGAATTGATTACGCACTCCCGCTCCAGCGTCTACAGCGAAAATGGTTTTGATCGCGATGATGTGTGCTTTATTGCCGTACTTGAGCGTTACGGGCAACGTCTGGCTCCGGCCTGTGGTTTGCTCGGCGGCTTTGGCCTGAATGAAGGTGCGCTGGCTGCGACGGTCAGTCATGACAGCCATAATATTGTGGTGATCGGTCGCAGTGCCGAAGAGATGGCGCTGGCGGTCAATCAGGTGATTCAGGATGGCGGCGGGTTGTGCGTGGTACGTAACGGCCAGGTACAAAGTCATCTACCGTTGCCCATTGCCGGGCTGATGAGCACCGACACGGCGCAGTCGCTGGCCGAGCAAATTGACGCCTTGAAAGCCGCCGCCCGTGAATGCGGTCCGTTACCCGATGAGCCGTTTATTCAGATGGCGTTTCTTTCTCTGCCAGTGATCCCCGCGCTAAAACTAACCAGTCAGGGGCTATTTGATGGCGAGAAGTTTGCCTTCACCACGCTGGAAGTCACGGAATGAAAAAAAGACCGTATTAGCTGATTTACGGAAAATATGTACTCCACAAGCGTCAATATCCGACGAGGCCTGGGAAAAGATAATGTTGTCTGATGAAAGTAATCAGCAGCACATCCGTGAGGCTATTGTGGCGATGGAACGCAATAACCAGAACAATTACTGGGAAGCGTTAGGCAAGGTTGAATGCTCGGATATGTAGACGTGAAGCCGCAGCTTCACGTCATACATTTAGCACTTAACGTGAACGTACATCGGGAATAATTAAATCACCGCGCAGAACATATGAACCCAGCATCGTCTGCGTCTTCTCGTTAAGCCAACTGACTATGCGGGCGGCCATTTCGTCCAGCGAATATTCTATCGCCGGAATGGTCGGTATCCCCGGAAGATGAACAGTACCCGCCAGACTAAATACCATAATGTCCTCAGGAACAGATTTATTAAACGCCTGCAATTGCGGTATCACCCGCTGCGCTTGCTGTTCATCAGCAACTAATAACGCATTAAAGTTCAGTGTTGAGGCGTTATTTAGCAGCTCCTGCAAAGCCACTGAGGAAGAGATTGCTTCCATAAAAACCAGATTACGGTTAAAGGGAAGAAAGTTTTTCTCCAGCGCGTGTTTATAGCCCAGTAAGACCTGGTCAGAAAATCCCATACCGTGTGGGTGGATGAGGGCGATTTGGCGTCTGTTCTGACTTATCAGATAGTTACAAGCGGTTTCAGTCGCGAATGTGTGATCGAACTGAATACTGTTAACATCATTACCCGTCTCAAGGCAGTCCACCTGTATCACGTTTTCCTGATGAATATTCAGTGGGAAACGCGCACCAATAATCAGTACGTCATCACACAAACCACAGCTCAGCTCATCAAGGGCGTTCTTTACCTCGGCTTTATTGCTGGCGAAGCGAAGAAGTAGATGTTTTTGATGCTGGCTGAGATGTTTTTCCAGAGCGTAAAGATAACCGGTGGTCTGATTAATGTTTTCCTGAGCACAAATTACACCGATACAGCCCGTAGATTGCGTCAGCAGTGACTGCGCAATGACATTGGGACGATAGTTTAGCTCTTCGACGGCTTTCAATACCGCGAGACGGCTGGCTTCTTTAACACCACGCGATCCGCTCAACACCCGAGAAACCGTCGCTTTTGAAACGCCAGCCAAACGCGATACATCATTGATAGTAGACATCATTCTCCCCTGACAGAGCGGCCCTGGCTCCCACAATCCTGAATTCCTGTTGGCTTAAATATTAGCCGTTCGCAGTATAACTGTTTCCGTTTTCTAATGGAAACCGATTTTCCATGGCATCTCAAAACTGAGCTAATAATGATAAAAATGTGAACAGAATCGAAATAATAACGCGACTTTATAGCGAAATCTGATAGCCGTCACAGTTTATGTTTCCATGAATGGAAACCGGTTTCCAAATGATATCAAATCAATTGCGAAATAGATTTTTACATTCAGAGGATGTGTCAGATGGTCAGGATTATGTTGTGTTGCTCTGCGGGGATGTCAACCAGTCTGCTGGTGAAAAAAATGGTCGAGGCCGCAGAAAGCAGAGAGCTACCGGTAGAGATAGATGCCTACGGAGTTTCCGAATTTGATATTCAGTTTCCAAAATATCAGGTGGTGCTACTCGGACCGCAGGTAAAGTATATGTTAAACATGCTCGCAGAAAAGGCCGCCCCCCAGGGAATACCCGTAAAAGCCATTGATATGGCGGACTACGGAATGCAACGGGGTGACAAGGTGCTGGATTACGCTCTGTCGCTCATTGCAGCGACACATTAGAAAGGTGTCATTATGAGTTCGTTATATCAATCAATGGTTGCCGTTATTGAACAATCCATCACACCGCTTGCCGGGAAGCTGGGGCAGCAAAAATATGTGATTGCCATCCGGGACGGTTTTACTGCCGCTCTACCGTTTATGATCATCGGTTCGTTTATGCTGGTGTTCATTTTCCCACCGTTTTCGGCTGAAACAACCAACAGTTTTTCCCGAGGCTGGCTGGATTTCTCCGCTACCTACCGTGAACAGCTAATGTTGCCATTTAACCTCAGCATGGGGGTGATGACTTTCTTCATCTCAGTGGGGATCGGTGCCAGCCTTGGGCGACAGTTTAATCTCGATCCGATTATGTCTGGCTTGCTGGCATTTATGGCATTTTTACTGGTCGCAGCGCCTTATGCTGACGGCAAAATATCGACTCAATATCTTTCCGGGCAAGGTATTTTCACTTCGCTGATTACCGCGATTTATGCCACTCGTGTATACGCCTGGTTAAAACAACACAACGTGACAATCCGCTTACCCAAAGAAGTCCCTACTGGGGTGGCGCGTTCCTTTGAGATCCTTATCCCGGTTCTGGTGGTCATTGCTACGCTACACCCACTGAATCTGTTTATTGAGGCCCAGACTGGAATGATTATTCCTGAGGCGATCATGCATCTTTTAGCGCCACTGGTCTCTGCCTCTGATTCCCTGCCTGCAATTCTGCTGTCTGTTCTGATGTGTCAGATTTTCTGGTTCGCAGGTATTCATGGTTCACTGATTGTAACAGGCATCATGAATCCCTTCTGGATGGCAAACCTGTCGGCAAATCAGGCAGCTCTTGCCGCTGGCGCAGCACTTCCTCACGTTTATCTGCAAGGTTTTTGGGATCACTACCTGCTGATTGGCGGCGTCGGCTCGACGCTACCGCTGGCGTTCTTGCTGTTACGCAGCCGCGTTGCTCACTTGCGTACCATCGGAAAAATGGGCGTTGTCCCCAGTTTTTTCAACATCAATGAGCCTATTCTGTTCGGTGCGCCGATCATCATGAATCCGATGTTGTTTATCCCGTTCGTTTTCGTGCCAATTATTAACGCCATCCTGGCCTATACCGCGACCAGACTGGGCTGGCTGGCACAGGTTGTCTCATTAACGCCATGGACCACACCTGCTCCAATTGGTGCCTCCTGGGCTGCCAACTGGGCACTTAGCCCAGTGGTGATGTGCATTATCTGTATGGTGATGTCGGCGCTGATGTACCTCCCATTCTTGCGCGCCTATGAACGCTCATTGCTGAAAAGCGAAGAACAAAAAGCGCAGGATACCGTCTCCGTGGCCAATGCAGCCCGTAGCAACTCATAATGAATCAAGGAGTAAGAACAATGAGATACCGTTTTCCCGACAACTTCTGGTGGGGGAGTGCCTGCTCTGCGCTGCAAACCGAAGGGGATAGTCTGAACGGCGGCAAAAGCCAAACCACCTGGGATGTATGGTTCGAACGCCAGCCAGGCCGCTTCCATCAAGGTATTGGCCCGGCGAACACATCAACCTTTTATCAACACTGGCAACAAGATATTTCCCTGCTGAAACAGTTAAAACATAACAGTTTTCGCACCTCGTTAAGCTGGTCTCGCCTGATACCAGACGGTACTGGTGACGTAAATCCTGAAGCGGTGGCGTTCTATAACAATGTCATCGATGAGCTGCTGGCGCAGGGCATCGCACCGTTTATCACCTTGTTCCACTTTGATATGCCGATGGTGATGCAGGAAAAAGGTGGCTGGGAGAGTCGGGAAGTCGTAGAAGCTTTTGGTGAATATGCCCGTACCTGCTTTGAACTGTTCGGCAACAGAGTGAAGCACTGGTTTACCTTTAACGAACCGATTGTGCCGGTAGAGGGCGGTTATTTATATGACTTCCATTATCCGAACGTTGTTGATTTTAAACGTGCTGCGACAGTGGCTTATCATACTGTTCTTGCGCACGCCACGGCAGTTCGGGCATTTCGTCAGGGTAATTTTGAAGGTGAAATTGGCGTGGTGCTCAACCTGACGCCTTCTTATCCGCGCTCGCAAAATCCGGCTGATGTTAAAGCCGCACACTGCGCTGACCTTCTGTTTAACCGCAGCTTCCTCGATCCGGTGCTAAAAGGGGAATACCCGGCAGACCTTGTAGCATTACTGAAAGAGTACGATCAGTTGCCGCAATGCCAGCCTGACGATAGTCAGCTAATCGCCGACGGAAAAATCGACCTGCTGGGGATAAATTATTATCAACCCCGACGAGTTAAATGCCGGGATAGCGCCGTAAACCCCAATGCCCCCTTTATGCCGGAGTGGTTATTTGACTATTACGAGATGCCTGGGCGAAAAATGAATCCTTATCGGGGATGGGAAATTTATGAACCCGGTATTTACGATATCATCACCAATCTTCGCGATAATTATGGTAATCCTCGTTGTTTTATTTCTGAAAATGGGATGGGTGTAGAAAACGAGCAACGCTTTATTCAGGAAGGGCAAGTCAACGATAGCTATCGTATTGAATTTGTCGCTGAACATTTAAAATGGCTGCATAAAGGAATTAGCGAAGGGTGTAATTGCCTTGGCTATCATATGTGGACGTTTATCGATAACTGGTCATGGCTTAATGCTTATAAAAATCGCTATGGATTTGTTCAGCTTGATCTGGAAACGCAAACACGCACGATTAAAAAAAGTGGTGAGTGGTTTGCGACAGTTGCAGAAAATAACGGTTTTGATTGCGAGAAACAAAAATGATCGAACTAGAAGATGCTGTTATGGAAATAATCGTCAATGCCGGCCAGTCACGCAGCCTCTGTTTTGAAGCGTTACACGCGGCACGTGCCGGGAACTTTGATGAAGCCAAACAGCTGCTACGTGAAGCTGACGGTTATTCGCGTCAGGCTCACCATATGCAAACCAAATTGATCGAACAGGATGCTGGTGAGGCCCGACAGCCAATGACATTAATTATGGTACATGCACAGGATCATTTAATGACATCAATGCTGGCACGAGAATTAGCAGAAGAAATAATTCATCTTTATCAAAGATAATTGATTAATGCTTATGAGGAACATCTATTTGATAAAATAAAACCTCTGTTTTACCCAAGAATAAAATAGATAAACCACCTGTTTCGGTAGTTAAAAACAAGCTGAAACAGGCTGCTTATTATCATAAAACAAATTAATACACACCTTATATTTATTATGCTCAACGCATAATGAATTATAACGTGTGCGTGAGATAATCATGAAAAAGATAAATACACTTCCAGTTACCCTGGCGGTTATTGCCGCTTTGTACTCAATATCTGCCCAGGCTCAGGAATTTACTCAGGAACAAATAGACGCCATTGTGGCAAAAGCCGTCGATAAAGCATTAGCCGAAAGGCAAGAAAAAATGGATGCCGCGGCAGCGAAAAAAGTGGATGTGATTAACGAACCGGAAAGTGCTGCGCAGTCTCCGGATATGGCAATTCCCTTTGGCGTAAAATTTAGTGGGTATGCCCGTTATGGGGCTCATTTTCAAAGCGGCGATCAAAAATATGTTGCTGTAGACGGCTCCTATAATGGTGCATCTGCAATTGGTCGTCTGGGGAACGAAGGTAACGGCGGAGAGTTTCAGTTATCAAAAGCCTTCAAGAGCGATAACGGCGCAATCTGGGATGTCAATGTCATGATTGATCACTGGGGCGACGAAGTTAACCTGAAAAAAGCCTACGCTGGTGTCACCAATGTTTTGGCATCCAATCCTGACGCCTATATCTGGGCTGGTCGTGACTTCCACCAGCGCCCGCAACAGGGCATTAATGACTACTTCTGGATGACTCACGATGGTCAGGGTGCCGGGGTGAAAAATTTCGACATTGGTGGCATCAAGTTTGACCTTGCTACTGTCGCAGCGGTTGAATCCTGTAATCCTGAAGTGATGGAGGATGAGACCAATCCGTCACGCATTACCTGTACTGGCGGGTCAGGAACGGGCGACAAAGGCAATTATGCGGTAACGTCCAAAATCCATGGTATGAAACTGGGGCCACTGGATCTTGAGTTGTACGCTAACTACGGCTTCGACTCAAAAGCGGTCGAAGGTGAAGACAAACTGAAAGCCTGGCAGGGGGCATTTGTTGTAAGCCATAGCAATGACAGCGGAGTAAATAAAGTCATTGCCCGCTACTCTGATAATTCTGATAACAGTGTTTACAATAAAACTGACGATCTCACGACAATTTACGCCAGCTTTGAAGGTAGTCATAAATTTACCCAGCAGGCGCAAATCGAGTATTTACTGGCCTTCCATGATTACGACAACAGTTCTATTAAGAGTGATAACCGCAAAAACTATGGCGTAATTGTCCGTCCTATGTATTTCTGGAATGACGTTCACTCCACCTGGCTTGAGGCGGGTTATCAACGGGTTGATTATGATAAAGGCGGAGATAATTCAGGCTGGAAGCTGACGCTGTCACAGAACATTTCTATTGCGATGGGCCCGGAATTCCGCCCAATGCTACGTTTCTACATGACGGGCGGGCAAGTTGATAATGACCGGACTGCACGCGTCAACGGTACAAAAGAGGAAACGCTTGACGACTTTAACCTTGGCGCGATGTGGGAAGCCTGGTTCTGACAGGCCACTCACATTGAGTTAATGCAACCAAAACACGCCTTCTTCTGGCTGGAAGAGGGCGTTAAAGCGTATCTGGAAGGCATTAATCGCCTGCATATCTGGCTCTAACTCACGGAGAAAAGCCAGCGCCTGACGGGCCTGGGCATCCGTGATCGGCGCAGCAAGACGCGCTTTTTGCAACAACCGATGCCAACGTAACAGGTTCTGCTCACTACCATCGACAATCACAATTTGCCAGATAAGTAACACCTGAGCAGCATTTTGCAGATGAGATTCATCCGGGCGATGCAAATAATACAAAAACTCTTTACCAGGCATTTTACCCATCTGATCGATCATCGATTCTACGGGTACAACATCAATATTAAGTCGTTCGCTTAAACGGCGAATCGCCCATCGGGTGCCTGACGTCAGAACCCGAAAACCAACCACAAACACCACCACGACGGTGGCAAGCATTATCCAGATCATGCGTTCTCCTGCGCATCAACTTTTGATGATATCTGGAAAACTCCCCCAGGCGTTAATCTGGTCAAATTGAATAAAAAAAGCCCGGCGTCATGCCGGGCAAAAGTCACCAGTTACGTTTATGCCACTGTCAACTGCTGAATTTTTTTCTCGCGGCGGATTTTGCGTTCTTCCATCACCGCCACTATCGCCATCAGGCAGATACAACCAATCGCGGCGATATCAAGTGCGGCGAAGGTGCCTGCCCAGCCGGTAAGGCCGAATACCGGCGTCCCATCGGCAATCATTCCCAGACCTAACTTGGCAAAGCTGTCACCAATCAGGTAAGCAAAGGTGCCTTTAATACCATCGGCAGCGCCAATCGCTTTTTTAGGTACAAAGCCAACAGCAGCCACACCAATCAACAATTGCGGGCCAAAGACCAGGAAACCCAACGCAAAGAGAGAAGCCAGATAGATATATTCGTTGCTGGCATGTTGATACACACCGAGCGTGGCGATAATCAGCGCCAGCGCGATGCAGGCCACCAGGCCACGGCGACCGTTCGCCAGGTCAGAGAGCCAGCCCCACAGCAGCGTACCGACCAGCGCACCAGCCTCAAACAGCGTAAAGCCCTGAATCGCCACCGCTTTAGAGAGTTTCAGTTCCTGGAACGCGTATACGGTTGACCACTGGTCGATACCAATACGTACCACATAGAGGAAAATGTTGGCGAAGCACAGCAGCCAGATCACTTTGTTTTTCAGCACGTACTCAACAAAGATCTGCCACTTGGTCATATCGGTAGATTCTGTCTCTTTATCCTCTTCGCTGATCTCCTCGCCAAACAGTTCTTCAGCTTTGCCGAGGCCATAAGATTCCGGAGAGTCGCTGCCGTAACGCAGGCCGATAAAACCGACAATCAGCGCGATAATCGACGGGAAGATAAACATGCCGATAACATGACCATCGAACAGGTAATTTGCGCCGAACAGCGCCACACCTGCTGCACCTGCACCGCCAAGGTTGTGAGAAATGTTCCAGAAACCGAGGAAGGTCCCGCGCTTACGACGCGGCGTCCATTTGGTGATGGTGGAGTAACTGCACGAACCGCCGGTGCTCTGGAAAAAGCCGCTTAAGGCGTAGAAGGCAATCATCAGGAACAGGCTAACCGAGCCGCTGCCCATACTGGCGCTGAAGCCCAGCATACAAATGGCAGACAGGATCAGCATGAACGGCAGGAATTGTTTGGTGTTTTTGCCGTCGGCGTAGTAGGAAACCAGCGTTTTACCCACGCCATAAGTGATGGAGAAACCCAGGCCGATCATCCCCAGCTGCGTCATGCTCAACCCGTAGGTCGAAATCATATCGTTCTGCGCGATGTTAAAGTTCTTGCGAATCAGGTACATCGTCAGGTAGCCGATAAAGACCACCAGGTAGGATTGCATGAACGGTTTGAACCACATTTTGCGCCGCACTTCGAGCGGAAGGTCCAGGGTCGGCTTGCGGACCTGGTTTAAGAAAGCCAGCATGGGTTACTCCTGAAATGAATACCTGCGTGAGGCATGCATTGTAAAAATCAGTAGCAAATCAGGCCTGAGATAGCGTCCAGGCAAAACCTGGAAAATTTCTTAGTTTTGCCGGATATGAAGTGAAAAGGTGAGATGCATCACGCTTCGCGCGGTGCCTGGGCGTTCAAAAAGGGCAGTAACAGCAGTGCGGAAATCCCGGCGGCGATAGAGATAACCACAAAAAATCCGCTCCAGTGCCAGGTATCGAGTACTTTCGCCAGTGGCCAACCAGCAAGCGACGCCCCCAGATAAGCAAACAAGCCGACAAACCCCGTCGCCGCCCCTGCCGCCTCTTTGTGGGAACACTCTGCCGCCGCCATGCCGATTAACATCTGCGGGCCAAAGACAAAAAAACCAATAGTGAAGAAGCAGGTTGCCTGCATCACGTAGCTGGCAAATGGCATCAGCCACAGCGAGCCGACTGAAAGCAAAATTCCGGCGGCGAAAATCAAATTCATCGGCCCACGGTTGCCGTTAAACAATTTGTCCGAGCCCCAACCGGCTACCAGCGCACCGATAAATCCGCCCAGTTCAAACATCGTCACTGCCGTATTCGCCGTGACCAGATCGACGCCCAGCGTCTCGGACATATACAAATTGCCCCAGTCGTTGATTGCCGCCCGGACCACATAGACCAGCACATAGCAAAACGAAAGCAGCCAGATATACGGATTCAGTAACACATATTTGGTGAGGATCTCTTTACGCGTCAGCCCTGCCCCTTCTTGTTGTTGAGCAATTTCCAGTGCGTCGTGCCGCCATTCACCGACCGCTGGTAAACCTAACGCCTGCGGGCGATCGCGCAGCCGCCAGCAGAGAAAAATCCCCACGACGATCGCCATACAACCAGCAATCATCATCCCGGCACGCCAGCCGTAATGTAGTGCAGCCGCTGCCATCACAATGGGAATGAGTGCGCCGCCAACGTTATGCGCCGTGTTCCATAATGCCCACCAACCGCCGCGCTCGGTACGAGAATACCAGGCGGTTAACAGACGCGCACACACCGGTGAACCCCAGCCCTGGAAAAAGGCGTTCAGCACCCAGAGTACGGCAAACGCCCATAGCGACGTCGAGAAGCCAAACAGAATGTTGATAATGCCCGTGGCGATAAGCCCTATCCCCATAAAATAACGGGCATTTGAGCGATCGCTGACAATGCCGGAGACAAACTTCGACACGCCGTAGGTAATGTAAAACAGGGTCGCTAACAGGCCGATATCGCTACGGCTGAGCACGCCGTTAGCAAGGATTTCTGGTACCGCGGCGTTAAAACTTTTCCGCGTGAAGTAAAACAGCGCGTAACCCAGCCAGATGGTCAGCAGAATATGCCGACGCCAGTAGCGATAGCGTGCATCAATTTCATGTTTGTCAGTCATTAATGGCGCATCGGCAGGCGCTTTCAGAAACGGCAACATCATCGAACCTTAGACATAACGTTGAGGTAGAGAAACGCTGACACGCGTGCCGTGCAGACAGGAAATGTGTAATGTGCCGCCCAGCGCCGTTACGCGCTCGCGCATTCCGGTGAGGCCAAAACCTTGTTGCCCGGAACCCGGCGGCAAACCGCTGCCATCGTCTTCAATCACCAGCATCAACCGTTCATCCTGCTGCCAGCCTTGCAGCGTAACCGCGCTGGCATCGGCATGTTTCACAATGTTGTTCAGCCCTTCCTGGCAGACGCGAAACAGCGTCACGCGCTGGTTTTCACTTAACGCTGACTCATCGATACGCCATTCGAGATGACTGACAATGCCGCGCCCTTCCAGCTCCATTTCCCGCATCAGTGAGCGGATGGCCTGCTCCAGGGTGAGATCATCCAACTGGCGCGGACGTAACCGTCCTAATAAACGGCGCACCGCGTCGTAAACGCCCAGCGATAGTTGTTCGATGAGCTGCCCGCTCTGCTTCACGCTGGCGTTATCTGCCGCCAGCCGCTGAACAATGCCCGCTTGAGTACGAATGGCAGTGATGGTCTGGCCGATATCGTCGTGCAGCTCACGCGCCACATCACGGCGCACGCTCTCTTCGGTTTCCAGCAACCGTTCAGCCAGATGCTGATTGCGCGCCAGTTCCTTTTGCAGCGACTGGTTAAGTTCACGCAACCGCTGGATGCCTGCGCCCAGTAACAACCCTGTCAGACTTTGCACCAGCAACGAGAGCAATAAATCCACCGGATGATCGCGCCAGGTTTGACTGGCGATCAGCGCGATGGCGTTCATCAACGTCGCAATCAGCGCTCCTTGCCAACCATAGTGCCAGGCCAGCGCAATAATCGGCAGCGCCAGGCAGAATGGCGTAAAGCGCGACAGTTCGTCCGGCAATCCCAACTGGAGCCAGAGACTAATAACAAACAGCAGCAAGTACCAGACCAGATGCCGCCCGCGCCAGTTGATCGGTTGAGAAACTAACGACGGGCCGAGCGGCAGCCAGGTGTTATTGGCGAGATAGTGCCAGAACACCAGACATATCGGGGCCAGCGTCAGGCCGCCAGTTAAAGTCAGTAGTAGCGCATTCCACGACTCTTTGCCGTGCCAAAGCCAGGGCAGCGACTGCAACAACGCCGCCGCCGTTAACGCCGCCCCCTGTAACAGCAAGGTGCGCCAGTCACGCTGATGGCGATAGCGCGAGATCAGCGCTACGGGCAGTAACGTCAGTAAACTACCGATCATCAATAAGGAAAAATGGGTTAACCCGACCGCCTGCGTTAGCCAGTAAATCAGCAGCCATTCCGCGCCCAGCAATACGGGCCAGTATCCGCACGGGCATTGCAGCATTAGCCCCAGACGCAGACCAAACGGAAATAACAGCACCGCCATATCAGGGCGCTCAACCAGGTGCAGGCTGATACTCCACAGGCAAAACCATGCGGCAGAGAAGATAAAAAAGCAGGCAATAACGGTAATTAAGCGGGAGAACAACGTCTTCATCACCAGCCATCAAACATGCGGCGCGCCAGTTCAACGTCGTTACTGACGCCCAGTTTTTCCATCAGATTGGCGCGATGGACGTGTACCGTTTTCGGTGACAAGCCCAGTTCGGCGGCAATCTCTTTCACCGCCATTCCTTGCGCCAGTTTTTCCGCCACCTGGCGTTCGCGTTTGGTCAGCGGGTCCTGGCGACCGGATGCCAGTTTAATGGCAATATCCGGCGTCAGATAACAGCCGCCCGTGGCAACCGTATGCACCGCCGCAATCAGTTCGTCAGGGCTACAGCGTTTGGAGAGAAAGCCGCGCGCCCCCGCGTTAAGCGCCTGCTCAACCAGCGCCGGACTGTCATGAACGGAGAGCATAATTGTCGCCATACCTTTCGGCAGCTGGCTTAGCAGTTCCAGACCGGAGATATCGGGCATGGAGATATCGCAAATACACACCTGCACACCCCGCCCCGGCAGCCCCGCCAGCGCCTCGCGCCCCGAACCAAACTCGGCAACTACTTGCAAATCAGGCTCCAGCCCCAGCAACTGCGCAAAGCCGGAGCGGACGATAAGGTGATCGTCTATAAGGGCAACGGTGATCATGATTGGGTCCTGGCGGATAAAAAACGCGCATACCTTAACGATAAGCGCGATGTTGTTCAAGTTGGATATGGGGTATGTATTGGCTGAATGATGTTGGGCTTATCGTCAAAACGCTTACCTGAAAGGTAAGCGTTTGGTGCGTGTTATTGAGAAAAAGCGAATTATTTGTAGGTTGCAATCGTAATATTGCCTGAGAAATTTCTCCTTAGATTGCGGATATCATTATCCCTTGACCAATAATCATCTTTGTGTCTATAACTTTCATCGGAATGTACATAGGGAGAATCATCTTCAGCGTCGTTATCGATAATATTTTCGCCCTTAGTGGTATAGATATAATTAGCAACATCAAAGGTGTCATTCGCGTTATTTACGACTGCTCCTAACATGCAAAGGGTTTGTGTGAATCCGTATTCTGAGAAATCGACATGCTGATGGTAACTTCTACCATTCAAAGCAACCAAACTCGGACAAACATCTATTGTATCGCCAACAGATGTAGCGGCGCGACGCACATCAAGTGCAGCGTTATCATTAGCAACATGAAATGCTTGTGAACAGGCATAAAACAAATTTCCAATCCCGGTACGACTGGATAAACAAGAAATAATTTTTGCTATTTTTTCTGGCTTTATACCATCCTGCACTAAAGAATCTCTCACCAGATGACATTCATCAGGTGTGAAAACAGCTTTCTTGAATATTTCCTCATAAACTTCATAAGAAGGAGATTCAGAGAGAGTGAGAGATTTGATGGAATGTGTTGAATCTGTAATTTTTTTGCGAAGTAATTCACTTATAGTGCCGTTTATTTTTTCACCACAACATAAAACAAATGAACTTCCCTCCAGAACTTGTCTTTCTGTATCTGCAAGGAGTGAGCTAAATTCATCCTCATGAAGCTTAAGGTTTTTTATAGATGATTGATGTAAATACTTTTCTGGAATTAAATCTTTTTGTTCCCTTATAAGCTCTATCATTCGGCGTTCGGTTTGCCTATCAAAAGAGTATTTCATGTTATAGTTATTTTTAGCAACTTCCAGCTTAAGAGCATTTGCAGCAACTGTTAATTCTGAGATTTGATCTTTTTCAAATTGATCGTGATCTGATAATAACCTTATAAACTCTTTTACGTTTCGACCACTAAAATCCATATCCCTACACTTTTTATCAAAACACTTTGTTTCGTCATTAAACTCACGATACATATCAGTGACTTTAAATTTATTACTTCCGGTCTGCTCAATTTTTATATAGCTATTCATGCCTGTAACGGCAATCCATGTCTTATAACTCGCATTCTCCGATTCAGGCGTAACATGAAAATAAGGAACCAATTTATCACTAATATCATGCCGATAGATATGAAATGAATCTAAAAGATATAATAAAAAACTTCGAAAAATGTCACGAAAAGTGTCATCTTTAAACCTTGCCCTATAATTATCGAGCAGGCCGCTTTGTTCTATCATATTAAATTTATGAAGATTATCCTCGAGACTTTTGTCGATACTCTCCCTTAGACTCTGACTCTGAAACTGGCTATTATCATTCTCTGTTTCCGTTGGATATGTATAACTCGTCACACTAACCATAGTAACCTCGCAATATGACACTTTGCATGTTTTGACATTGTTAGAAGCATCAATGGTTAGCATGATAAATATCTCAATACTAACCGCTATATTTCATTTATTTCAATAATAAGACTATAGTGCAGTTAATTTTTATCGATTTCCCCAATGCAATTGCATCACTAACACTACTTATTCACTATCAAAAATCGCTCATTTTTTTAAAAAGACTGTTTACACACAGACGGTTAAGAATACGCGATCACCTTAATGATAAACGCGATTTATCAGGCAAAAATCATAAATCAGCAGTTGTGGCGGCAGCGGAAAATGTAAAAGCGACTTTATCGATTTTGGAGTTTTGTTCGTCGAACCTACCGGTAGTAAAATAACGAACACACTGAAGATTAACTTCATTTTCATTTTTATTAACCGCCATCAAATATATCTTCTGACTAAACCCATTCATAGTAAAATCCATTTCATTAAGATACTTTCCAGACCCAAAAAAAGCATTTCCTGATTTTTTTAAATCCGTTGTAAATAAAATGAAACTATCAAAACTCTTTGAGAGTAACTCGCGAACATCTTGAGATGTGTGTTGTAAGCGACTCTGATAGCCTTGTGCGGAAGAATAATAAAAACATGTAATCCCCTGAGGGCTGGCTAAGCAAGCGACTATTTCATCAATCTTATCATCCGTAATGTTACCGTTTGATTTTTTTAATAATTCTCTTACCCGAGCACAATCATCATCTTTAAAGCAAACCTGTGCAACCAATTGTTCAGGTGTCTTTTGACTATAATTTGGATCTTTTTCAATTGTTTCAATTTTCTCTGCAAATATTTTAAGAATATCTTTACTTAACTCAACACCACAGCAAGTTATTTTTGCAGCACCACTTGGTTTAGTTTGTTCTTTTATACATCTATGAGCATCCATAGTCATAGAGTGTAAATAATTCTCAGGAATATCAATTTTTTCCTGAACAGGTAAATGCCCCTCATCTTTTTGCATTCGCAGGTTTAATAAATCATATATATTACTCACAATGTCTGCAGGAATTTCGTAACTACAATCCGTATTCATCATAACAATACTATTAACTAATTTTTTCCTCAAAACCGTGTCAGCAGAATGTGTTTCTAACGCAGCAGTTTTTTCAGACAGCGATTTGATAATAGTCGCCACAGCCACTCCAGAATATGATATTTCTTTTACTATTTTTTTTGTATTTTTTTCACCTGCGTCAAACTGTATAACTTTAAAGGATTTGCCACCTGTTTGTTCGATTACGGTATATTCGTTCTCTCCAGTTGCCGCCATCCAGGTACGATTGCCATTATTTTCAGTGCCTGGCATAGGGTGGAAATAGTTAAGGATTTCGGTATTAACACTGCGAGAACCGGACATAATGCTTGCTATTAAGCGCTTTATTTCCTGCAACATCCATTTTGCGAAATTACTGCCGGGCGAATATTTTTTCTCGTTATTTGTAATATCAAGCTCAGCAGCGACATTTATATTTTTATCCAAAAAGGTGGAAGAGCAGAGATTTGACATCATTATTCCGCTGTTTATAGGGCTTGCCATAATATACCTCACGATGAACCATTAATTAATAGAATGCTGGTCATGACCATTGGTATAGACAGCAATCAGAATTTAACACCATCGCTGGAAATTTTAGCCCTAACTGTGAACCCCCAAATTACTGGTGCAGCGACTTAAATTAACATTCAGGGCTAATAAATTGTGCCTGAGATGGTCTCTGGCACAATTTCACCCTATATATCTGAACGGATCTATCAAAAATCGCTCATCAGTACCCCCCCGAGCGGTTTAATGTCGCTCCTTACTGAAAAAACACCGCAATCTTGTTAAACATCGTCGGATCGGACTGATTACGCTGCACTTTCACCACATCTTCCAGCTTGTCTATCTGGCTTATCATCTGCTCCAGACGCTGGTCGTCATTGACCAGTAGCCAAATGTGGCTTTTGTCGCTGTCCTGAATCGGCAAGCAAAGAATGCCCTCAACGTTAAAAGCGCGACGGGCAAAAAGGCCACAAACGTGGGTCATCACGCCCGGATGGTTGCGAACGGTGAGTTCCAGAATCACGTTGTCATGAGTTGTGTTTTGCATGGCTTATTCCCCCACCATTTCAGTATTCGCCGCACCTGGCGGCACCATCGGGTAAACTTTTTCTTCGGCATCAATACGCACATGGATCAGCGCCGGGCCACGGCGATTGATGATTTCTTGCAATGCAGCCTGCGGATCGGCTTCGTTATTCAAATCACAGATTTCGAGACCGAATCCGGCGGCAATCTGCATAAAGTTGATTTTTCCCGGATAGGTAGCGGCAAAAACGCCCTGCTTGTAGAACAGACTCTGTTGCTGATGCACCAGCCCCAGCGCTTCGTTGTTCATCAGAATGATTTTGACATCCAGCTGGTTTTCACTGGCGGTCGCCATCTCCTGAATATTCATCATCAGGCTGCCGTCGCCGGAGAAACACAACACTTTGCGATCCGGGTTCGCCAACGCCGCGCCAATCGCCGCAGGCAGGCCAAAGCCCATCGTGCCCAGCCCGCCAGAGGTCAGCCACTGGCGTGGGCGATTGAGCGGATAGGCTTGCGCGGTCCACATCTGATGCTGACCAACGTCGGTGGTGATAATCGCATTGTCATCGACACAGGCGGCAACGGCGTTGATCAGGCCGTAATGGCTTAATGGATCGCACGCTTTCGGGATTGGACACGGAAATTCGCGCTGCAAATCCGCCACCAACTGGTGCCACTCTGCACGCGGTTGCGCTTCCACCAGCGGGATCAACTGCGCCAGCACGTCATCAACATCCGCCTGAATCGCTACGTGCGGTTGCTTGATTTTGCCCAGCTCTGCGCGGTCGATATCGACATGAATAATTTTGGCATTCGGGCAGAACTGCTCGGTTTTGCCAATCGCCCGGTCATCAAAACGCGCACCGAGCACAATCAACAAATCCGCCTCCTGCAAAATATAGTTGGTGCTGCGCACGCCGTGCATCCCCAGCATACCCAGCGACAGCGGATGCGCTTTTGGCAGCATACCCAGCGCCATTAAGGTCATGGTAGTTGGCAGTTGCGCTTTCTCCGCCAGTTCACGCACCCGCGCAGGCGCATTGATCACACCGCCGCCCAGATAAAGCACCGGGCGTTTGGCGGCGTTAATCATTGTAGCTGCGTCACGAATACTTTCTTCGCTAAAGGCAGGTGCGGCGGCTTTTTCTGCCACCGCAGGCTGTGCTTCAATCTCAAAAACTGCCGTTTGCACATCCTTAGGAATGTCTATCCACACCGGGCCAGGGCGGCCTGATTGCGCAATACGGAAGGCATCGCTCATGACCTGCGGGAGTTCTTCGATATGTCTGACCAGATAGTTGTGTTTGGTGATGGGGATAGAGATGCCGTAGGTGTCGACTTCCTGGAAGGCGTCGGTGCCGATCATCGAGGCGGGAACCTGACCAGTGATGCAAATCAGCGGGATGGAGTCCAGCCGCGCATCGGCAATGGCGGTCACCAGGTTAGTCGCACCCGGCCCGCTACAGGCCATACAGACCGCCGGTTTACCGTCGGTGCGCGCCATTCCCTGAGCGATAAACCCCGCGCCCTGTTCATGGCGAGCCAGAATATGGCGGATTTGCGTACTTTGGCTTAAGGCATCGTAAACAGGCAGGATAGAACCGCCCGGAATGCCCGTCACAATCTTAATGCCCTGCTGTTCCAGGAAATGAACGATAAATTCTGCGCCGGTAAAGCGCTTACGCGTCGATGTTGTGCCCGAACTTGCCATGCTCCAGTCCTTTTCTTCTGGGCCGACTTCCCGGGAGGTGCTTAAACGAAAAACCCCGCCCGGTTTGCGCCGGCGGGGTTTTGGAATCGTGTGTTGTTCCAGTCCCTACGGCGCATTGCCGACGACCACCACCACACGCACGACGACCACTGCGGCGGATGGCGCAGTTGGTAGTAGTTTTGCGTTGAACATGGAAGTAGTCATTGGGGACCTTGTTGGTTTTGTGTTTAACAATATTTATACAAGCACAGCTTTACAGGGGAGACAATGGAAAATTTTTCAGCAAGGGAAAATTGAGGGGTTGATCACGTTTTATACTGAATTGCAGGTAACAAAAAACCCCGCCGGAGCGAGGTTTCGTCAGCTGCCTGCGGCTGGTAACCGCAAAGCACACTGTATTATGTCAACACTGAAAGTATACCTGTTCCGCGCAGAACGCGCAATTTCGGCACGAATTTTGACGTATTTAGTACATAGTTGAGTATCGATCACAGTTTGCGTTTTGTCTAAATATTACTGTTTATTTATACAGTAAACTTCTATAATATCACTGTACGCAATGTGTTATGCGGGGGCCGCATCGTTACCCGGCGCACTAAGTCCTGGCTGAAACGGGTGGTGCCGTCAGCGCCTTAACCCCGCGTGAGCACACTGTGTTATGTCAACAAGCACAACGTTTCTCCTTGAGATACCGCGTGCACAACAGCTGGCAACAGGCAGCGGAAAGGTACGTCAGCTGGCAGTGCTCCTGAACCACAGGAGACGCGTATGAGCCTGGTGGATATCGCCATTCTTATCCTCAAACTCATTGTTGCAGCACTGCAACTGCTTGATGCTGTTCTGAAATACCTGAAGTAATTCAGATTCAAGTCGCACCAAAGGGGAGCGGGTAACCGCTCCCCTTTTATATTTAGCGTGTGAGTTGGTGTCGGATGCGATGCTGACGCATCTTCTCCGACCTACCATCCCTCCCGGCAACATTTATTGCCGCTTTTGTTTACATATTCTGCCGTTTTGCTTTTCGCCATTCCCGGCACATATCTGGCTAACATTCATCAATGTGATAGATTCTTCTCCCGCATTTATGGGAATGCGTAGTGACTTATTCTAATTATTTTTATAAAAGCATCCGTGATAATGAAAAGGCATAGAAACGTCAATTTGTTATTGATGTTGGTATTACTCGTGGCCGTCGGTCAGATGGCGCAAACCATTTATATTCCAGCTATTGCCGATATGGCGCGCGATCTCAACGTCCGTGAAGGGGCGGTGCAGAGCGTAATGGGCGCTTATCTGCTGACTTACGGTGTCTCGCAGCTGTTTTATGGCCCGATATCCGACCGCGTGGGTCGCCGACCAGTGATCCTCGTCGGAATGTCCATTTTTATGCTGGCAACGCTGGTCGCGGTCACGACCTCCAGTTTGACGGTATTGATTGCCGCCAGCGCGATGCAGGGGATGGGCACCGGCGTTGGCGGCGTAATGGCGCGTACTTTGCCGCGTGATTTATATGAACGGACACAGTTGCGCCATGCTAACAGCCTGTTAAACATGGGGATTCTTGTTAGTCCGTTGCTCGCACCGCTAATCGGCGGTCTGCTGGATACGATGTGGAACTGGCGCGCCTGTTATCTCTTTTTGTTGGTTCTTTGTGCTGGTGTGACCTTCAGTATGGCCCGCTGGATGCCGGAAACGCGTCCGGTCGATGCACCGCGCACGCGCCTGCTTACCAGTTATAAAACGCTTTTCGGTAACGGCGGTTTTAACTGTTATTTGCTGATGCTGATTGGCGGTCTGGCCGGGATTGCCGCCTTTGAAGCCTGCTCCGGCGTGCTGATGGGCGCGGTGTTAGGGCTGAGCAGTATGACGGTCAGTATTTTGTTTATTCTGCCGATTCCGGCGGCATTTTTTGGGGCATGGTTTGCCGGGCGCCCTAATAAACGCTTCTCAACGTTGATGTGGCAGTCGGTTATCTGCTGCCTGCTGGCTGGCTTGCTGATGTGGATCCCCGACTGGTTTGGCGTGATGAATGTCTGGACGCTGCTTGTTCCCGCCGCGCTGTTCTTTTTCGGTGCCGGGATGCTGTTTCCGCTGGCGACCAGCGGCGCGATGGAGCCGTTCCCCTTCCTGGCGGGCACGGCTGGCGCGCTGGTCGGCGGTCTGCAAAACATTGGTTCCGGCGTGCTGGCGTCGCTCTCAGCGATGTTGCCGCAAACCGGTCAGGGCAGCCTGGGGTTGTTGATGACCTTAATGGGATTGTTGATCGTGCTGTGCTGGCTACCGCTGGCAACGCGGATGTCGCATCAGGGGCAGCCCGTTTAAGCGCACATCATCGCAGCATCGTCATCAGCTCCATGGGAGAACGATGCTGCTTTATCAGATCACGCATCACCCGCATATGCGGTGCGGAGTAAGAATAAAACGCCTGATAGCCCGCACATAGCATGCTGTCTGGCGTCTCCTCCCGAGCGTGCGGACACAGCCGATGCCAGTCGCACGCCTGGCAGTCACGGCGCGATTGCGGGTTTTCGCTGCCACACCATTTTTGTAGGGTGGCGTCAAAAAGCTCAATCGAGATACGACTGATATCTGCCCGCACCCAACACTCGAACAGGGCAATTAAAAATTTCCCCCACAGCTCTGCTGTCACCGAAGCGGCCGTCATATCGCCCCGGTCATCAAATTCAAGATGGGGAATAAGCTGTACGGAGCGGATGCCCCGCTGTTTGAAATTGTGATAAAAATCGGCAGGTTGCAGAGTATCCTTATACTCTACAACCAGTTTATGCCTGTCCTCTTCAGCATCAATGACCTGACTTCCTGTCATGCGACTCTCTCAATAAATACGATAAGTTGATGTATATGCGTTACAGCAAACAGTATTGCGAGAGATAACACCGCGAGGGAGATCAAAAATTTGTCACGGACTACGTGAAATTGGGAAAAATCGCTATTCGTGACATCCATTAAATTGCGATTACGGGTGTAGTGCCAGAGGATCAGCGCCACGATGGCGAGGATGCCAATCGAAATCCAGAATAACATGCCCGCCTGGTGCCAGTTGTGTTTGATAGCCAACGCCATCAACGCGCCGTAGCCCAGCATGGTACGAAACCACGCCAGTGATGTACGCTCCGGCTGCAGCCCTGGGTCGGCAATGCGTCTGGCTTTGCGGCTATCCGGCATACAACACCAGTCCCATAACGATCACTGCTACGACCATCAATATTAAGCTGATGATTAATAAGCTGTTGGTGTAGGGCAGGTCCTCTTTCAGACGCATCGCTTTTTCATTGCGTAACCAGCGCAAGTAGCCATACATCGCTAACCCGCCGGAAAACAGACACAACAACAACGCCAGCAGTTCGCGAATGACGGGCGTGGCGAAATCTGGCGCAAGTTGATCAAGCCCAACCCCCGCCGCCAGAAATCCTAGTGCAGTACGGATCCACGCCAGAAAAGTACGCTCATTAGCCAGCGAGAAGCGGTAATCAGGCGCTTCTCCGAGGCGGGAAATTTTCATTGTTGCTCCTTTGCAATTTCACTAACGCTCTACCTTTAGCGGTTTTTTTTAAGAATTTCGTCCGCCCGTTTCCTGATATGCTTTTGCCATCCGCTACAAGGAGGTCAGATGGGTATCATAGCGCAAAATAAAATCAGTTCATTGGGCATGCTATTCGGTGCCATCGCTTTAATGATGGGGATTATCCACTTTTCATTCGGCCCTTTCTCCGCACCACCGCCAACGCTTGAAAGCATCGTGGCGGACAAAACGGCTGAAATTAAAAGAGGTCTTCTCGCCGGAATAAAAGGCGAAAAAATTACCACCGTGGAGAAAAAAGAGGACGTAGATGTCGATAAAATCCTCGATCAAAGCGGTATCGCACTGGCCATTGCTGCGCTACTTTGCGCATTTATTGGCGGTATGCGTAAGGAAAATCGCTGGGGCATTCGCGGCGCGCTGGTTTTTGGCGGCGGGACGCTGGCTTTCCATACCTTGCTTTTTGGTATCGGCATCGTGTGCAGCATTTTGCTGATATTCCTTATCTTTTCCTTCCTGACCGGCGGTTCACTGGTTTAAGCAGCCTGAATAATGCCCGCCGGGTGATCATCAGCGGGCATTATCGTCAGAACTTCTGTTTTTTATCCTCCACTTTCACCCCTTGTGTCGGCAGGCCGGTGTCATAGTCGCGTACAACTGGCGAATAGCCATCTTGTGGACGTGGACGAAACGCCCCCATCCAGCGCGGCCGTGCATCTTTACGCCACGGACGCAGACTCCATTGGTAACTGCGGAACGGATCGCGAATTTTGTCCATGTAATCCAATAAGGCGTCATGCATTTTGCTGCGCACGTCGGCAAAACGGATATCATCGATCAGGTTATGCATTTCATTTGAATCATTACGGCGATCGTAAAGTTCATCACTGGTGAAGAGGTTGAGCACCAGTTTAAAGTCATCCGTCACCCAGCAACGCACCGGAATAAAACCGCCAAAGCTGTCATGCTCAATCTCGTAGCGGTTAAATTCCACCATCACGCCGCGTGGCTCTTTCACTGCAAGGATATTTTCCCCCGGCAGAATCTCGGGTTTTTCAATATCTGCCAGCGCCATCATTGTCGGCAGTAAATCGATATGACTGACTGGCGTATCGACCTGTCGCCGCTCCCCTTGCGGCGAACGGATGATCAGCGGAATGCGGGTGATGTCGTCATACATCGCCGCCCCTTTACTGATCAGCTTATGTGCGCCCATCATTTCGCCGTGATCGGAGGTATAAATAACCCACGTATTTTCACGTTGCTCTGGCGTTAAGGCATTGATGACCCGTCCGATTTGGTCATCAACAAAGTCATTACAGGCAAAATAGAGCGGATGGTGATAAAGCCCGTCATCACCGACTGGCGATGGCATCGCCTGCGCCCATAAGCGGTGATGTTCCGGTTTGTTAGCCAGGTCATCCTGTGCTTTCTCGCCCAGCTCGTAGTAAAAATCAGCGTATTTCTCTAAATACTCCACCGGACAGGTGAACGGGTGATGCGGCTCATCATACGAAACCACCATCAGGAAGGGTTCCTCGGCGCGCGCGGGCTGTTGCAGAAAATCCACCGCTCGATTGCTGATGCGGTGCGCCCAGGTGAAAGTTTCGTCAATATGGTTCGCCTGTAAATCTTCGACGCTGTTTAGGCCATTGCGCCACAGGCTAATCTCTTTCTCCGTCAGTTCGCTAAGATAGTTCGCCCCATCGAACCAGTAATCAGCATCCCACTCCGGCGGACACTCGCCAGTGCCGAAATAGTCATGACCGTCGAGATGCCATTTGCCGATGTAACAGGTGTGATAGCCCGCATCCTTAAAGTAGCGCCCCATAGTGGAAATGTTTTTGCCTGGCGCGACGTTGTTGGTCCACGGGCCGGACTGGTTAGCGTAGATACCGGTAAACAGCCCGGCGCGCGCCGGGGTACAAACCGGTGAACAGGTGTAGGCGGAGTTAAAGCGAATACCTTCCGCCGCCAGACTATCAATATTTTGCGTATTCAGCGGCTTACCGCTATAGCAACCGACCATATTAGTGGCCTGGGTATCGGTCATGATGAACAGAAAATTGGGGCGTTTCATAGGCTATCCTTTGCATCGGGAGTAAAGGTTACGGCTGGGTCGTGACGATGCCGCCAGCTGTCAAAAATCAGGTAGACAATCACTACGGCGGCAATGAAATAACTGATCATCGCTAACCAGCGCGTACCGTAGCCGCCGAATTCAGCCAGCCCGGCATAGACGCCAATCATCGCGAACAGGATGCCAATTGACGCGATCTTGACGTTTTTCCACGGTTTCATGTCCACCGCAAACGCATCTTTGAAGGTGAACGGCGTGGCGCGCGGTTTGATAAAACCGATCACCAGCATCACGACCACGTTGATGCAGAACGTACAGGCCAGCACATAGAGGAAATGGAAGTCGAACTTCACCAGATAGTTGATGGTGATGTAGCTGATTATGCCAATCCCCATCGCCACTTTTGCCGCCAGCGCCGGGATGCGCGGGAAGAAAAAGCCCATAATGATGATGGTAACCAGCGGCACGTTGTAAATGCCGTTGAGCTGTTTCATCCAGCTATACAGCCCCTGCGGCGCGTTGGCGATCCACGGCGCTACCAGCACCGAAACGATAGCGATAAAGAAACCAAATTTGCGCCCGACGGTGACCAGCTGCTGCGGCTCGGCATTCTGGTTAATGATGCGACGGTAAATACCCATACTGAATAACGTACTGGCGCTATTCAGAAAGCCGTTGAAGGTACTGATCACCGCACCAAATAACACCGCGCCGAAGAAACCCACCAGTGGCACTGGCAGAACGTTATTGACCAGCGTCGGGTAGGCCATGTCGGCTTTCGGTAGATCCTGATACAGATGAAACGCAATCAACCCTGGCAGCACCAGTACCAGCGGGTCGAGCATTTTCAGCACCGCCGTTAACAGCGCCCCCTTTTGCCCTTCCGCCAGGCTTTTTGACGCCAGCGTGCGTTGCACGATGCCCTGATTTGTACACCAGTAAAAGGTGTTCACCAGAATTAAACCGGTAAATGCCGCGCCAATCGGCAAGGGATCGGTCGGGCCACCGACTGAGTTTAATTTCTCGGCGTGAACGGTGGTAATTTGCTCAATGCCCTGCATAAAGCTGCCCTTGCCCATCGCGATCAGGCCAAATACCGGCACCATCAACCCGCCGATAACCAGCCCAATACCGTTGATGGAGTCCGCCACTGCCATTGCGCGCAGTCCGCCGATCACCGCATACAAAATTCCCGCCAGACCAAGCAAAATTACCAGTAGCCAGATAGCCGCACCGTGAGAAATCTGTAGCGATTCCCCGACGTGAAACAGGCTGTTGAGCGCCAACGCGCCGGAGTAGAGAACAATCGGCAGAAAGCAGACGCCGGTGGCAATGAGGAAGCAGAAGTCGATGATAATACGCGTCGTTTTATCATAACGTTCCTCCAGAAAATCGGGGATGGTGGCAATGCCGCGCTTCAGATAGCGCGGTAAAAAGATTAGCGCGAGGAAGATCAGCGTCACCGCTGAAGTCACTTCCCAGCCCATCACCGACATGCCGCTTTTGTAGGCCTGCCCGGAAAGACCAACCAGTTGTTCCGTGGAAAGGTTCGTTAACATTAACGAAGCGGCAATAACCGGCGCTTTTAGTGAACGTCCGGCAAGAAAATAGCCTTGTTGCGATCCGGTATCTGTTTTGCGAACCTTCCACCAGGTGATGATCGCCACCAGCAGCGTAAAACCGACAAAACTCAAGATTTGTAACGAATTCATCTCATAGCCCTTATTTATGTTTATGTCCCGGACGCATGAATATAGGGAGAGGTAAAATGCGTCGGGTCAGGCAGTCAGATTCTTAAAATACAAACGTCGTATCCCTGAACGGATTGTTTTCTGTTAAGTTCAGGTTGTGAGCATAATTCGCCGGAGGGATATTAAAATGAATGGAAAATTGCAAACTTCAGATGTAAAAAACGAAACTCCATACAATATTCCCTTATTGATTAACGAAAATGTGATCTCCAGCGGAATTTCTCTGATCTCGCTCTGGCATACCTACGCCGACGAGCATTACCGGGTGATCTGGCCGCGGGACAAGAAGAAACCGCTTATCGCCAACTCATGGGTTGCGGTGTATACCGTACAAGGATGTGGAAAAATTCTTTTAAAGAATGGCGAACAAATAACTCTGCATGGCAACTGTATTATATTTTTAAAGCCAATGGATATTCACTCTTATCACTGTGAAGGTTTAGTCTGGGAACAGTACTGGATGGAATTTACCCCCACCAGTATGATGGATATTCCCGTTGGTCAGCAAAGCGTTATTTATAATGGTGAAATTTATAATCAGGAACTCACCGAAGTTGCTGAGTTAATAACTTCACCAGAAGCAATAAAAAATAATCTGGCAGTCGCTTTTCTGACGAAAATTATTTATCAGTGGATTTGTCTTATGTACGCAGACGGTAAAAAAGATCCACAACGGCGGCAAATTGAAAAATTAATTGCCACTTTACATGCCAGTCTGCAACAACGCTGGAGCGTAGCCGATATGGCTGCCACGATCCCCTGTAGCGAAGCCTGGTTGCGTCGTCTGTTTTTACGCTATACCGGAAAGACGCCGAAAGAATATTACCTCGATGCGCGTCTGGATCTGGCGCTATCGCTATTAAAGCAACAAGGAAACTCGGTTGGCGAAGTCGCTGATACGCTCAACTTCTTCGACTCCTTTCATTTCAGCAAAGCCTTTAAACATAAATTTGGTTATGCGCCTTCAGCCGTGCTAAAGAATACGGACCAGCACCCAACGGATGCCAGTCCACACAATTAACGTAACTCTGGCCAGTACGCTTTGTTGGCCTCCAGCAACTCATCCAGAATAGCTTTGGCGACCGAGGCGCTCGGTACCGTTTTCGACAACGTAATCGCCTGCCACAGGTGCTGATATGAACGCTGTTCCCAGGCGTCCACGACCAGTTTTTCCACCGCCACTTGCTGACTCATTAACCCTTTCTGAAACTGCGGGATATCGCCGACCACCAGTGGTTCTGGTCCGTTGTGCCCGACCAGACACGGGATCTCGACCATCGCTTCATCATCAAAGTTATGGATTGCCCCGTTGTTAGGCACAATCAGCAACATCCGCTCCTGAGTGTTGAAGGCAATTGCCGCCGCCAGATCGACGATGTATGACGCATGTTCGTCAATCTCCAGCTTGCCCGCCGCTGAATTTCCTGCCGCCGTAATGGCGCGGCAAGCATCGAAAACCTGTTTCTCGCGATGTTCCATCACCTCATTCGCGCGGGTATGTTCAGGGTTGGAATGCAGAACGACATAATCCGGGAAGAGATAATATTTCAGATAGGTGTTTGGTAATGTATCCGGGTCCAGTGCCTGGACATCCCGCGCTTTTGCATAGGTGTCGTTCCAGCTCGCTTCAGTATGTGTATCTTGCTGCGGTGGAACATAACCGTGCTTCGAGACATATTGCCGCAGCTGGGGCATCAGGTCGTTGCCCTGCAAATCTTCAATTGATGTCCACCAGCCAAAGTGGTTCAGGCCGTAGTAGCGCACGCGCATCTGTTTGCGATCTTGCAGCCCAACAATTTGCGCCATCCGGCTTTCAATACCGATTGGCATGTCACAGATGTTGAGGATTTTCGCATTCGGGCGCAGACGACGCGTGGCTTCTGCGACAATGGCTGCTGGGTTGGAGTAGTTGAGCATCCAGGCGTTTGGTGAATATTTTTCCATATAATCCACCAGTTCCAGGACGCCGCCAATGGAACGCATGCCGTACGCTATTCCGCCGGGTCCGCAAGTTTCCTGACCAACAACGCCGTGGCGCAGCGGAATTTTTTCATCCAGTTCGCGCATCGGGTACTTGCCGACGCGGATGTGCGCCATGACAAAATCAACGTCGCTGAACGCCTCTTCAGGATCGGTGGTGTAACTAAACGCAATGTCCGGCGCTTTCTCTTTAAGGATGACTTTACAGGCTTCGGCAATCACTTCCTGCCGCGCGCCATCGTTATCATAAAATTTCAGTGCACGAAGCGGGAAACGGTCCTGATTCGCCAGGAGCATCAACACGATGCCTGGCGTAAAGGTGCTTCCACCGCCAGCGACAACCACTGAGAATTTGGTCATTATACTGCCTCCGTAATGGCAACATTTTCTGCTGATTGATGAGAATTAATTAAGCTATCGAGCTGTTCACGCAGCTGGGATACATGCAGACCAATGATCACCTGAATGGCATCGCCACTACGGAAGACGCCGTGCGCTCCCAGCTTTTTAAAGACTTCGTCATCCAGCGTTTGTGACATGTCATGCAGTGCAATACGTAGACGCGTCGCGCAATTGTTGATGCTGGAGATATTGCCGACCCCGCCCAGGGCTTGCAGGATACCGGCAGCCTGATCCAGCTCTTTTTTTGGCTCTGCCGCGGTGGTTTGGCCTCGCGAGGCTTTGTATTCGGCTTTTGAGTAGAGTTTCACTTCCGCATCTTCACGTCCCGGCGTGCACATGTTGAATTGCAGAATCAGGGTGCGGAAAACCACGAAGTACAGCAGGGTAAAGCACAACCCAATGGCGATTTGGGTCAGCATCATATCCGCGTGGTTGCTGAACATCGGGATCCAGTTTTGCGGTAAAACCTGGTCAATCAGACCTCCGCCCATGTTGCCCACCACACCAAAGAGATACATCACGGTCGACATTGAGGCCGCAAGCACAGCGTGTACCGCAAACAGCAACGGTGAAATGAACAGGAAGGTAAATTCCAGCGGTTCGGTAATTCCCACCAGCATGGCGGTTAAGGTTGCGGGAATCAGCAAGCCCGCCACTTTTACCCGATTTTCCGGTGCGGCAGTGAAGTACATCGCTAAAGAAATGCCCACGGCACCAAAGATTTTTGAGTTACCGTGCAGGGCAAAACCGCCTTCCGGGAACAACGATTTCAGCGGCTCGGCGCTCAAACTGAACTCTTGCAGATGCTGCGCCCAGTACATCTGAATGCCGCCTTCAACAGCTGCCGGACCAAAGATAAACGGTCCGTAGATGAAGTGGTGTAAACCGGTTGGGATCAGAATACGTTCGAGGAAGGTGTAAACCCACACCCCAAGCGCACCCGCCGAACGCAGGAACGCTTGCAGAGATTCAATCCCCATTTGTACTTTTGGCCAGCCGAGCAATGTCAGCCAGGCACAGGGGATCATCACCAGGAAGGCGATAATCACCACATAAGACGTCCCCTGGAAAATGCCGAGAAACACCGGCAGTTTTTTATCGAACAGACGGTTATGCAGCGCCGTCACAATGCCGGAAATGATAATTGCGCCGATAATGCTGGTATCGAGGGTTTTAATCCCGGCCATCATTGTCAGACCGCTACCTGCCACCGCGTCCTGAGTGAAATCGACGCCGAAGTAACTTCCCCAGGTCATTCCCATCGCATTGATGAAATAGTTCCAGGTCAGGAAACTCACCATCACCGCCAGACAAGCACGCCCCTGCGCTTGCTTAGCAAGGCCAATGGGTAAACCGACAGCAAAAATCAGCGGCATATTACGGAATACCGTCCAACCGCCCTCTTCAATAATGTGTACGATTTGCGCGAATAAACTGTTCGGATCGGTCAGTGATTCCCCGACAAACATCGGGTTTTGCAGCAAGATGGCAAGACCCACCACAATCCCGGCGAAGGGAAACAGCAGCACTGGCGTAAACATCGCGCCGCCAAAGCGTTGAATTTGACTGAGCATTTCCACATCCTCTTTTCTCAATTCTGTAAGTAGGAAGCCTGATTGGTTATGCGGCAGGCCTGGAGCGAGGATAGGAAGATGCGATCGGCAGAACATGACGACCCAATGGGATTCGTGATCGCTTTCATGCTTTTCGTTGGGCGGTAGAGATCTACGTTTTCGCGAAAAAGTAGACCTCTGTGAGCACAGGTACACAGCATCGAACACATCTTTAAAAAAAAGATGTTTTTTCAATTGATTAAGCAGAACTTGTGGGCGCATTACCCGGGCTTGCAGGCAAAAAAGAGATCTAGAGATGATCTACAAAAGCATTGCGGAGCGGTTAAGAATTCGACTTAATTCCGCGGATTTCACGCTAAACAGCCTTCTTCCCGGTGAAAAAAAGTTGGCGGAAGAATTTACGGTATCGCGGATGACCATCCGTAAAGCCATTGACCTGCTGGTAGCGTGGGGGCTGGTGGTCCGCCGCCACGGCAGCGGCACTTACCTGGTGCGCAAAGATGTGCTGCATCAAACCGCCAGCCTGACTGGGCTGGTGGAGGTGTTAAAACGTCAGGGAAAAACGGTCACCAGCCAGGTGCTGATTTTTGAAATCATGCCTGCGCCTCCGGCCATTGCCAGCCAGTTACGGATTCAAATCAACGAGCAGATCTACTTCTCCCGTCGCGTTCGTTTTGTGGAAGGGAAACCGCTGATGCTGGAAGACAGCTATATGCCGGTAAAACTGTTCCGTAACCTTTCGCTGCAACATCTGGAAGGGTCGAAGTTTGAATATATTGAACAAGAGTGCGGGATTTTGATTGGCGGTAATTATGAAAGCCTGACGCCGGTGCTCGCCGATAGACTGCTGGCGCGGCAAATGAAGGTAGCGGAACACACGCCACTGCTGCGGATCACCTCGTTGTCATATAGCGAGAGCGGGGAGTTTTTGAATTATTCAGTGATGTTCAGAAATGCCAGCGAATACCAGGTGGAGTACCATTTACGGCGACTCCACCCGGACAAGAGTTAACCGATACTCCAGAAGAGCACCGCCAGTAATTGGGGGGTGATAATGCGCAGGAACATCACTAACGGATAGACAGTGGCGTAAGAGAGCGCCGCCGCACCGCTAGTTGGATGAAGATTATTAGCAAACGCCAGCGCCGGAGGATCGGTCATGGAACCTGCCAGCATCCCGCACATGGTCAGGTAATTCATTTTGGCTAACATCCGCGCCAGAATGCCAACAGTAATCAGCGGAACGGCGGTGATCAGGGCACCATAACCAATCCAGCTTAGCCCTTCGCCATTGACCAGGGTATTCACAAAATCCCCACCAGATTTCAGACCAACGACCGAGAGGAACAGCACGATCCCCAGCTCCCGCAGCGCGAGGTTGGCACTTGGCGGCATAAACCAGTACAGCTTGCCGATACTGCCGATACGCCCGAGGATCAACGCCATAATCAGCGGACCGCCCGCCAGCCCCAGTTTCAACGCGGCCGGGAATCCCGGCACAAAGACGGGAATAGAACCTAACAATACGCCAAGCCCGATGCCAATAAACACAGGCAGCATCTGAACCTGTTGCAGTTTTTGCTGCGCATTCCCCAGCACATTGGCAACGGCATCAATTGCGGACGGACGCCCCACCAGGTTGAGGATATCGCCGAACTGCAGGCTGATATCGCCACTGGCGACCAGTTCGACCCCGGCACGGTTCAGGCGCGAGATAACAACGTCATAGCGTTCTTTAAAATGCAGGTCGCGAATACGCTTACCAAGCACGTTTTCATTGGTGACCACCACACGCTCGACGCGCAAATCAGTGCCTTTCGTGGACAGCGAAGTATCGACCTCCTGACCAATCACCAGTTGCGCATTATGTAAATCCGCTGGCTGACCCACCAGATGCAGCAAATCGCCCAGTTGGATAATGGTATCTGGCGAAGGAACTTTTAGGGTTTCTTCGCGTTTCAGACGCGAGCAGATAATTTTGTCGCCGTTGAGAATCGGTACATCTTTAATGGCTAAATCATGCAGGTTAGGGTTCTCAACGCGAATATTGATAGTCCTGATCAGCGCGCCGCCATTGGTGCGTGAAGACTCGTGCTGCTGGGCTTCTGTCTCGACATTGACGCGGAAAATAACCCGCAACATCCACATGGTGAACAAAATCCCGCAAATGCCGAATGGATACGCCATCGCGTAACTCATCCCCATCTGATCGACCATTTCCATTGGTGTACCCAGGTCGCGCAAGATCTGCTGCCCTGCCCCCAGCGCTGGCGTATTGGTAACCGCACCGGAGAAAATCCCCAGCACTACCGGCAGTGGAATATCAAACAGTTTATGCAGGATGGCGGTAACCAGACCACCGATGATGACGATCAGAACAGCAAACAGGTTGAGGCGTAATCCGGAGACGCGCAATGAGGCAAAGAAGCCCGGCCCTACCTGAATCCCGATAGTATAAACGAACAGGATCAGACCAAATTCCTGAATAACATGCAGCATATCGCTACTTAATGTCATCCCCGCCTGAGAAACAAAATGGCCGACGATGATCCCACCAAACAGCACGCCGCCAATACCTAATCCTATGCCGCGAAATTTGACGTTGCCGATAAACAAACCGACGACTGCCACCAAAGCCAGAATACTGACCGTTAATGCTATATCACTCATCGTCCATTTCTCTTGAGATAACATTTTAATTGCTACGGATTATGGCTGAATCGGTGAAGCAGATTTGCCTTATAGCGCACATTATCACGGGAAAGAACGTGCCGAAATATCTTAAACAGTCGAAATTTAACGCATTGTTGAAGAAGAAAGACAAAAAAAGCCCCACCAGAATGGCGGGGCAAAGAGAATAGCTAGTTAGCTATTTAACGCGGGACGTTCGCTGATAGCGATACGCTGCGCTGCGATGGGTTCAGGCTCATTACGAATTAAATCAATATGCAGTAAACCGTTTACGAAGGTTGCGCCAGAGACTTCCATATTTTCAGCCAGCGTAAAGCTCAGGCTAAATGGCTGATTCATAAGCCCTTGATGCAGCCATTTTTTCTCTTCTTTTGGCTGCTCCGGCGTGCCTTTTACGCTCAGGCGCGTACCTTCCAATTGAATCTCTAAATCTTCCTGACGGAAACCTGCCAGCGCAAGGGTAATGCGGTAGTGGTTATCGTCGCTTTTCTCAATGTTGTACGGCGGGAAGCTCTGGCTTTCACCGGCGTTTTGCAGTGCGTTGGCCAGTTTGTCAAAACCGATCCATTGACGCATCAGTGGGGATAAATCGAAGTTAGGCATAGTCATTTCTCCTTCTAAGAAGCGAGTAAGTACCTGCAAATCCGAAGATTCGCATATGCTCCCTGACGGCGAGCATGGAGATGTCAGGCCGCGCCAGGCGGCCTTAGGGAATTAGTTGATTTCGATACGGCGCGGTTTTTTCGCTTCCGGAATCACGCGTTCGAGATCGATATACAGCAAACCATTCACCAGGTTAGCGCCACGAACATGAATGTTCTCAGCTAACTGGAATTTGCGTTCAAAGTTGCGTTCAGCGATGCCCTGGTACAGATAGGTGCGCTCTTTTTGTTCGTCGGCGTGAGCACCTTTTACCACCAGCAGATTATCCTGGGCGGTAATTTCCAGTTCGCTCTCAGCAAAACCAGCCACAGCGATAGCAATGCGGTAATGGTTTTCGTCTACCAGTTCAACGTTATACGGAGGGTAGCCGCCATTACTCTGGCTCTGGTTGTTTTCTAAGTGGTTAAACAAACGGTCAAATCCAATAGCAGAACGGTAAAGCGGGGATAAATCAAAGTTACGCATAATCAATAGCTCCTGAAATCAGCGAGAATGTAAGACCTTCCACAATGGACAGGTCAGGTAGCCAGAACACCCATCAGGCGCGTCCTCATCGGCTACGATGTAAAAATGGGTCTGGAAATGAACTTTTCAAGCCTTATCAGCGGACTTTTTTTTGCAGTTTATGGTCTATTGCATAGACTGAGGGGGCAGCACGAAACGTTAAAGTGCGATAGCCGCCACAGTGCGACGTAATGATGATGTTATTTTCAGCAAGGGATCGCTATAACTCATCAGGCCAACACCCACGATCAACAGATGAATTTATTATGATAAGAAATGTGTTGTTAGCGTTCATGATATGCAGCGGAATGACATTACTCGGAGGATGCTCCAGCGTGATGTCCCATACCGGAGGGAAAGAAGGAACGTATCCCGGCACCCGCGCCAGCGCAACCATGATTGGCGACGATGAAACCAACTGGGGCACTAAGTCGCTGGCGATTCTCGATATGCCGTTTACCGCTGTGATGGACACGCTTTTACTGCCGTGGGATGTGTTCCGCAAAGACAGCTCGGTGCGCTCACGCGTTGAAAAAAGCGAAGCCAACGCGCAAGCCACCAATGCGGTTATTCCACCGGCCAGAATGCCTGATAACTGATTTAGCGATCAGTTTCGGTGATCCACAGCTGGCCGCCTTCCATCCACGCCAGCCATTGACCATCCGGCGAGAAGACCACGGCGTCCGCAGAAGGTGGATTGGCGTGGTTTTCGGTTAAATACTCAACCTCGCCACTTTGCGCATGGGCACAAGCAATTCGATTATCCAGCACAAAGCCCAACCATTCTCCTGACGGATGCCAGTTAAATGCAGACTGAATATCCGTTTTGTTATGGGTTAACTGGCGCGGCTCGCCGCCCTGTGGCGAGATAAGCCACAGTTGCACAATGCCGTTATCATCACGCATTAAAAACGCGATTTGCGTACCCTGCGGATTACAGCGCACCCAGTGGCGCGGGACGTTGACTAACCCCGGATAAGCCCGATGATGGGTAAAGGTTAAACGTCGCTGCACGACGCCACGCGGTGGCGCGGGTAGGGTGGTTTCCGTTCCACTTAACGGCGCATCACCTGCCGCTTTCCAGCTAGCTTCATCTTGCGGTAACTCAACGATAAATAGCTCCGGCACTTTCTCGCCCTTTGGCGAAAGTGTGTCGCCAATAAACGCCAGCGCGTGATTTCCTACCCATCCTTCTTCATAAGCACGATTGATTTCATCACTGCCAGGCTGCGGCGTGGGCGTTGTTTTACTCACCAGTACGCACCAGTGGCTACCGCTGTATTCACGCGGATGCTGCTTTTGTACGTTGACCGGGCCAAACGGTGCAGCAACCCCGACGTTTCGCAAATCCAGCGCTGGGCTGCGTTCATGCATTACATGGTCGTTATAGGTAAAGCTCACCCTTTCACCGTTCGGGCTAAAGACATGCACATGGCTGCCACCGCGCAGCGCTCCTGGCGTATAAGGCGCGGTAATATCCATCGCATCAAGGTTACTCATCTTGCCGCCTTCAACAATCACTCCGCGCCGATGATGGAAATCGTAATACCATGTTTCATCAGGATTTTCCGGGCCGTGAATGAAGACATATTTTTCTGACTTCGGATGAACGGTCACCACGCCGACGTGTGCGCCCTGTGACGCGCGATAGATAACCTCGACCTCTCCAGTATGGATATTCACGCGCTCAATGGTCTCACCGGTAAACGACGCCCCAGAAGGACGCACGTCAAATACCAGCCACTGGCTGTCGGGTGTCCAGGTATTGGTATTGGTGAGCAGGTGGTTTCGTGAAGCGTTGGTGAGTTGTTTCATGGCGCGGTCCTGATACAAAACGGTTCCCGCCATCATACTTCACAAGGACTTCACTTTCAGACAATAGTCTTTTGCCATCGTGATGAATGTGAGTGAAAAGATGGAACATTTCGACGTGGCGATTATTGGCCTCGGCCCGGCAGGATCGGCGTTGGCACGAAAGTTAGCAGGCAAAATGCAGGTGATCGCGCTGGATAAAAAGCACCAGTGCGGAACAGAAGGTTTCAGCAAGCCTTGCGGCGGTCTGCTGGCACCGGACGCGCAGCGATCTTTTATTCGCGATGGACTGACGCTTCCTGTCGATGTGATCGCTAATCCGCAGATTTTCAGCGTCAAAACCGTCGACGTCGCCGCATCGCTCACGCGTAACTACCAGCGAAGCTATATCAATATTAATCGCCATGCTTTCGACTTGTGGATGAAGTCGCTGATCCCCGCCAGCGTTGAGGTTTACCACGACAGCCTGTGCCGGAAAATCTGGCGTGAGGATAATAAATGGCATGTCATTTTTCGTGCAGACGGCTGGGAGCAGCATATTACCGCCCTCTATCTGGTCGGTGCCGATGGTGCCAACTCGATGGTGCGGCGACATCTCTACCCGGATCATCAAATCCGTAAATATGTCGCTATCCAGCAGTGGTTTGCAGAGAAACATCCGGTACCGTTCTACTCCTGCATCTTTGATAATGCGATAACTGACTGTTATTCATGGAGTATCAGCAAAGACGGTTATTTTATCTTTGGCGGTGCCTATCCCATGAAAGACGGTCAGACGCGTTTCGCGACGCTGAAAGAGAAAATGAGCGCCTTTCAGTTCCAGTTTGGTAAGGCGGTGAAAAGCGAAAAATGCACGGTGCTGTTTCCCTCACGCTGGCAGGATTTTGTCTGCGGTAAGGACAACGCCTTTCTGATTGGCGAAGCGGCGGGATTTATCAGCGCCAGCTCGCTGGAGGGGATTAGCTATGCGCTGGATAGCGCAGAGATTCTGCGTTCGGTGTTACTGAAGCAGCCGGAGAAGAGCAACGCCGCTTACTGGCGCGCCACCCGCAAACTGCGTTTAAAACTCTTCGGCAAGATAGTAAAAAGCCGATGCCTGACCGCACCGGCTTTAAGAAAGTGGATTATGCGCAGTGGTGTGGCGCATATTCCACAGTTGAAAGATTAGCCAACGCGCTTCACATCGCCCACCAGCAGGATGTAAGAGAGCGCGCCAATCAACGCGACGGCGGAGATATAAACCAGTGCCGGGGCGAACCCATAGCCTTGCAACAGATATTAGTCCACAAAAAAACACCTCATAAGAAAAGGTCTTATATCGGGCAGAAATCTGAAAAGGGAGATCAGGCGCTAAACAGGAGGGAAAGAAGAGTATGCTTTCAACGGCTTAGCCACTCGTTTAAAGGATTAATCATGAAGTTGAATTTTAAGGGATTTTTTAAGGCTGCCTGTTTATTCCCACTGGCGCTGATGCTTTCAGGCTGCATCTCGTATGCTCTGGTTTCCCATACCGCAAAGGGTACTTCAGGAAAGTATCAATCGCAGTCAGACACCATCACGGGGCTATCGCAGGCAAAGGATAGTAATGGAACAAAAGGCTATGTTTTTGTAGGAGAATCGCTGGACTACCTTATCACTGATGGTGCCGATGACATCGTTAAGATGCTCAATGATCCAGCACTTAACCGGCACAATATTCAGGTTGCTGATGACGCAAGATTTGTTTTAAATGCGGGGAAAAAGAAATTTACCGGCACAATATCGCTTTACTACTACTGGAATAACGAAGAAGAAAAGGCACTGGCAACGCATTATGGTTTTGCCTGTGGTGTTCAACACTGTACCAGGTCACTGGAAAACCTAAAAGGCACAATCCATGAGAAAAATAAAAACATGGATTACTCAAAGGTGATGGCGTTCTACCATCCATTTAAAGTGCGATTTTATGAATACTATTCACCCAGAGGCATTCCGGATGGTGTTTCCGCAGCATTACTGCCAGTGACTGTTACGCTGGACATCATTACTGCACCGCTGCAATTTCTGGTTGTATATGCAGTAAACCAATAATCAGTAAGCGGGCAAACGCGTTTATGCTGTTTGCCCATCCACTGATTAATTCAGCACATACTTCTCAATAGCAAACGCCACGCCATCTTCAAGGTTGGATTTGGTGACAAAGTTCGCCACTTCTTTCACCGAAGGAATAGCATTATCCATTGCCACACCGACGCCTGCATATTCAATCATTGCAATGTCGTTTTCCTGATCGCCAATCGCCATGATTTCTTCCGGTTTAATACCTAACACGTCGGCCAGTGATTTCACCCCCGTACCTTTGTTAACGCGTTTATCGAGGATTTCGAGGAAGTACGGCGCACTTTTCAGCACGGTATATTTCTCTTTCACTTCCTGCGGAATACGCGCGATAGCCTGGTCGAGGATGGCGGGTTCATCAATCATCATCACTTTCAGGAACTGGGTATTGGGGTCCATTTTCTCCGCTTCGCAGAACACCAGCGGAATAGTGGCAACAAAGGATTCATGCACCGTGTAGTAGCTGATATCACGGTTGGCGGTGTACAGCGTGGTGCGGTCCAGTGCGTGGAAATGAGAACCGACTTCGCGAGAGAGTTTTTCCAGGAAACGGTAGTCGTCATAGCTGAGAGCGGTTTGCGCCACAGTGCTACCATCAGCGGCCTTCTGTACCAGCGCGCCGTTATAAGTAATGCAGTAGTCGCCCGGCTGTTCCATATGCAGCTCTTTCAGGTAATTGTGAACACCTGCATAAGGGCGACCCGTCGTTAGCACGACATTTACGCCACGGGCGCGAGCTGCAGCAATCGCATTTTTAACGGCAGGTGAAATGGTGTGATCGGGCAGCAGAAGGGTGCCATCCATATCGATAGCAATGAGTTTGATAGCCATGAGTTCCCCAGGTAGATTGGTTCCTGACCCATGCTAACGCGATTCCGCTCAAAAATCAGTACAACACCCGAGGGAAAAGGGGGATGCAACGCGGGTTGCATGCTCCCCATTTGCTTAGCGGAAGAGTTTCCCTTTCAGCAGTTCCATCCCTGCGGAAAGTAAATCATTGTTGGCTTGCGGCGCTACATCGCCCTGTGGCGAGAGAGCATCAATAATCTTCGGCAATTGCTCTGCCAGTAAGCTGGAAGCCGTACTGGTATCCACGCCAAGTTTTTGTCCAAGATCGGACACCGCGTTTGTGCCGAGTGCTGATTCCAGTTGCTCGCCGCTCACCGATTGATTGCTCTGTTGATTACTCAACCAGGTTGAGAGAATGGCACCTAAGCCACCACTTTGCAGTTTTTCCAGCAGCACCTGAATACCGCCCTGCTCCTCAACCCAACTTAAAATAGCCTGATATTTCCCCGCATCGCCTTTCAGAAAGGCGCCGACAACTTCATCAAAAAGCCCCATGATAATCACCTGTAAAGCGTTACGTGTTGACCCAAAAAGTATAGATCTGCGGGATGATAATTGCGGATTGCAGAAATAAAAAGGGCGGAGATGATCTCCGCCCTTTTTTATAGCTTCTTGCCGGATGCGGCGTGAACGCCTTATCCGGCCTACAAAAACATGCAAATTCAATATATTGCAGGAGTCTCGTAGGCCTGATAAGCGTAGCGCATCAGGCACGCTCGCATTGTTAACGCCATTAAATATCAATATTCGCCGCTTTCAGGGCGTTCTCTTCAATAAACGCACGGCGCGGTTCAACGGCGTCGCCCATCAGCGTGGTGAACAACTGGTCAGCGGCAATCGCATCCTTAACGGTAACGCGCAGCATACGACGGCTTTCCGGGTCCATGGTGGTTTCCCACAGCTGTTCCGGGTTCATCTCGCCCAGACCTTTATAACGCTGGATGGAGAGGCCGCGACGGGACTCTTTCACCAGCCAGTCCAGCGCCTGCTCGAAGCTGGCTACCGGCTGACGACGCTCGCCACGTTCGATAAACGCATCTTCTTCCAGCAAGCCACGCAGTTTCTCACCCAGCGTGCAGATACGACGATATTCGCCACCGGTGATAAACTCGTGATCCAGCGGATAGTCAGTATCCACACCGTGGGTACGCACGCGAACAATCGGTTCAAACAGGTTTTGTTCGGCATTGGTGTGGACATCAAACTTCCACTGGCTGCCGTGCTGTTCTTTGTCGTTCAGTTCGCTGACCAGCGCGTTCACCCAGCGGGTAACGGTCTGCTCATCAGAGAGGTCAGCTTCCGTCAGCGTCGGCTGATAGATAAGCTCTTTCAGCATTGCTTTCGGATAACGACGCTCCATGCGGTTGATCATTTTCTGCGTCGCGTTGTACTCAGATACCAGTTTCTCTAACGCTTCGCCAGCCAATGCCGGTGCGCTGGCGTTGGTGTGCAGCGTTGCGCCGTCCAGCGCGATAGAGATCTGGTACTGATCCATCGCTTCGTCGTCTTTAATGTACTGTTCCTGCTTGCCTTTCTTCACTTTGTACAGCGGCGGCTGAGCGATGTAGACGTGACCGCGTTCAACAATTTCCGGCATCTGACGATAGAAGAAGGTCAACAGCAGCGTACGAATGTGCGAGCCGTCGACGTCCGCATCGGTCATGATGATGATACTGTGATAACGCAGTTTGTCCGGGTTGTACTCGTCACGACCGATACCACAACCAAGCGCGGTGATAAGCGTCGCCACTTCCTGAGAAGAGAGCATCTTATCGAAGCGCGCTTTCTCGACGTTGAGGATTTTACCCTTCAGCGGCAGAATCGCCTGGTTCTTGCGGTTGCGCCCCTGCTTCGCAGAGCCGCCCGCGGAGTCCCCTTCCACAAGGTACAGTTCGGAAAGCGCCGGATCGCGCTCCTGGCAGTCTGCCAGTTTGCCAGGCAGGCCCGCTAAGTCGAGCGCACCTTTACGGCGGGTCATTTCACGAGCGCGACGCGCAGCTTCACGGGCACGGGCAGCATCGATAATTTTGCCAACCACGATTTTCGCATCAGTTGGGTTTTCCAGCAGGTATTCCGCCAGCAGTTCGTTCATCTGCTGTTCAACCGCCGATTTCACCTCAGAAGAAACCAGTTTGTCTTTGGTCTGGGAGGAGAATTTCGGGTCCGGCACTTTTACGGAAACGACCGCAATCAGGCCTTCACGCGCATCGTCACCGGTGGCGCTGACTTTGGCTTTTTTGCTGTAGCCTTCTTTGTCCATGTAGGCATTCAGGGTACGGGTCATCGCCGCACGGAAGCCAGCCAGGTGAGTACCGCCGTCACGCTGCGGAATGTTGTTGGTAAAGCAGTAGATGTTTTCCTGGAAGCCATCGTTCCACTGCAACGCCACTTCGACGCCGATACCGTCTTTTTCGGTGGAGAAGTAGAAGATATTCGGATGGATCGGCGTTTTGTTCTTGTTCAGATATTCAACGAACGCCTTGATGCCGCCTTCATAGTGGAAGTGGTCTTCTTTGCCGTCACGCTTGTCGCGCAGACGAATGGAAACGCCGGAGTTGAGGAACGACAACTCACGCAGACGTTTCGCCAGAATTTCATATTCGAACTCGGTCACATTGGTGAAGGTTTCGAGGCTGGGCCAGAAACGCACCATGGTGCCGGTTTTTTCAGTCTCGCCGGTAACCGCCAGCGGTGCCTGCGGTACACCGTGTTCGTAGATCTGACGGTGAATTTTACCCTCGCGCTGGATAACCAGCTCCAGTTTTTGCGACAGGGCGTTTACTACCGAAACACCAACGCCGTGCAGACCGCCGGACACTTTATAGGAGTTATCGTCAAATTTACCGCCTGCGTGCAGAACGGTCATGATCACTTCCGCCGCCGATACGCCCTCTTCCGGGTGAATACCGGTCGGAATGCCGCGCCCGTCATCCTGTACAGAGACAGAGTTATCGGCGTGAATGGTGACGATAATTTCTTTACAGTGACCCGCGAGCGCTTCGTCGATAGCGTTATCTACCACCTCGAATACCATGTGGTGCAGACCGGTGCCGTCATCCGTGTCGCCGATATACATACCCGGGCGCTTACGCACCGCATCCAGCCCTTTCAGGACTTTGATACTGGAGGAGTCATAAGAATTCGACATCAACGTTTCTCGCTCATTTATACTTGGGTTAATCCGTTATTTTACCCTTTTCCACGGTAAACATCTTCGAATTTTCGTCCGACATGTCTATAACGTGTTCAGCACTGATCGCGCTGACAAAGACCTGCGATTGCGTCGCTTTTAAGCGGCTGGCAAGCAGCCCGCGACGCTCATCATCAAGCTCAGAGGCAAAATCATCTATCAGGTAGAGACACCGCCGCCCGCTTTCACGGGTGAGGAACTCTCCTTGCGCCAGACGTAAGGCGCACATCAACAGCTTAAGCTGCCCACGCGATAAGGTATCTTCCACCGGCGCACCGTCGGCGCGAATGCGTAAGTCCGCTTTATGCGGGCCATGCGCGGTGTAGGTTAGCTGGCGATCGCGTTCAAAATTACGTTCCAGCACCTCAGCATATTCTGTCTCTTTCTCCCAGCCGCGCTGGAAAGAGAAAGTCAGAGAAAACTCAGGGAGAAATTGCTTACAGGTATCAGCCATATCGGCCGCGATACCGGCGCTATACTCCGCGCGCCAGGTGCTGATTTGCTCCGCCAGCGGGATCAGTTCTTTGTCCCACGGGCGTAGCTGTTCGTAACGTGTCACCTGGCGCAGCGCCGCATTGCGCTGCTTGAGCAATCGCTTAAGATTGCTCCAGGCGGTGAAAAATCCGGGTTCGTTGTGAAAGCATCCCCAGTCGAGGAATGCTCTTCTGTATTTGGGGCCGCCGTTGAGTAAAGTAAACCCTTCTGGCGTTATCAGCTGCATTGGCATCAGGTGCGCCAGTTCCGCGACCTTATGCCCGTCAGTACCGTCGATGCGGACTTTGCTGTCGCCCTGTTTGTCTTTGGTTAAGCCAATCGCCGTCTCGCGCTCTTCGCCCTGTAATCGCCCGTGGAGAACAAACGCCTCCTGCTCATGGCGAATGACGCGACCAATCTGCAAACTGCGAAACGCCCGACCATGGCCGAGCGTATAGATGGCTTCCAGCACGCTGGTTTTGCCACTGCCGTTGGCACCTACCAGAAAGTTAAAGCCGGGAGATAAAGCGAGATCCGCGGTTTCAATGTTGCGGAAATCGCGGATCAACAAGCGGGTGAGGGACATTACAGTCTCATTGGCATGACAACATAGGCAGCCGACTGTGATGCGGCATCTTCAATCTGCACGCTGGAAACCGAATCGGTCAGCATCATGCGGACGTTTTCGCATTTCAGCGCGTTCAGGACATCCAGCACATAGCTGACGTTGAAGCCGATTTCCATCTCCGCACCGCTATAGGTAACGTCGAGGATCTCTTCCGCTTCTTCCTGTTCCGGGTTATTGGCGGTGATTTTCAGCTGGTTTTCGCTGACATACAGACGCACGCCGCGGAATTTCTCGTTAGAGAGAATTGCCGCACGAGCAAACGCCTGCTTGAGGAGATCGCAGCCTGCTTCCAGATGTTTGTCCGGATTCTTCGGCAGAACGCGGCGGTAATCCGGGAAGCGACCATCCACCAGTTTAGAGGTGAAGATAAAGTCGCCAACGTGGGCGCGAATATTGTTGCTGCCAATCTGCACACGCAGCGGATTATCGCCGCCGTCGAGCATACGCATCAGTTCAATCACGCCTTTACGCGGCACGATCACCGAATGGCTTGGCAAAGATTGACCAATTGGCATTGAACAGACCGCCAGACGGTGGCCGTCGGTCGCCACGGTGCGCAGTTCTTCACCTTCGGTTTCAAACAGCATACCGTTTAAGTAATAGCGAACGTCCTGATGCGCCATAGAAAACTGGGTCGCTTCAATCAGACGCTTCATCGTCGCCTGCGGCAGGGTAAATTCGACTTCACTCTGCCAGTCATCGAGGTTCGGGAAATCCGCCGCTGGCAGGGTAGACAGCGAAAAACGGCTACGCCCGGAGCGCACCAGCATCCGCTCACCTTCCAGCTGCACGGCAATTTCCGCGCCTTCAGGCAGACCACGGCAGATATCAAAGAATTTGCGCGCCGGAACGGTCGTCGCTCCTGGCTCGTGTGGCTGAACCAGCGCAACGCGTGCCACCATTTCCATCTCGAGATCAGTACCGGTCAGCGACAACGTACCGTCAGCAACCTGTAACAGCAGATTACCGAGAATCGGTAGCGTAGGACGACCACCTAACGGACCGCTCACCTGTTGTAGCGGTTTTAATAAATGCTCACGTTCTACGGTAAATTTCATAGGTTTACGATGACAATGTTCTGATTAAATTTGAAAAATCTTCTTTGATATCGTGGCTCTCTTCACGCAGCTGCTCGATCTTCCGGCAGGCATGAAGCACCGTAGTGTGGTCACGACCACCAAACGCATCGCCAATCTCTGGCAGACTGTGGTTAGTCAGCTCTTTCGCCAGCGCCATCGCCATCTGACGCGGACGAGCCACCGAGCGGGATCGACGCTTGGAAAGGAGATCCGCGACTTTGATCTTGTAGTACTCCGCCACCGTCTTCTGAATATTGTCGATGGTGACCAGTTTTTCCTGCAATGCCAGCAAGTCGCGCAGCGCCTCACGCACGAAGTCGATAGTGATCGCCCGTCCGGTAAAGTTGGCGTTAGCAATAACGCGGTTCAGCGCGCCTTCCAGCTCACGTACGTTAGATCGTAGACGCTTGGCGATAAAGAACGCCACTTCGCCTGGCAAACGAATGTCATTTTCGTCGGCCTTTTTCATCAGGATCGCCACGCGGGTTTCTAACTCTGGCGGTTCGATCGCCACAGTCAGCCCCCAGCCGAAGCGGGATTTCAAACGATCCTCAACGCCGTTGATCTCTTTCGGATAGCGATCCGAGGTGAGAATGATCTGTTGATTACCTTCCAGCAGGGCGTTGAAGGTGTGGAAAAACTCTTCCTGAGATCGTTCTTTATTAGCAAAAAACTGAATATCGTCGATCAGTAGTGCATCTACGGAACGGTAGTAGCGTTTAAACTCTTCGATCGCGTTGTTTTGCAGGGCTTTAACCATGTCCTGAACAAAGCGCTCGGAGTGCATATAAACCACTTTGGCATTCGGCTTGCGCGCCATAATGCCGTTACCCACCGCATGCAGCAGGTGAGTTTTACCCAGACCCGTGCCGCCATAAAGGAACAACGGGTTATAGGCACCGCCAGGGTTATCTGCCACCTGGCGAGCCGCCGCGCGCGCCAGTTGGTTAGATTTACCTTCAACGAAGTTATCAAACGTGTGTTTGACGTTTACGTTAGAACGATAGGTCGGTTCTGCCGGGGCCGGGACGTTATCCCAACCTGAGCGCGTAGAAGGCGCAGCACGTTGCGGCTGCGTTTGCGCCACCTGTGCAGGGGCCGCGACGTTGCTCGTCACTGCCGCTTGTGGCGTTTGCGTCACCGGTTTGGTGCCGACTTCAAAACGCAGCTGTGGGGCATCCGCTCCGCAGAAACTGGTTAGCAGTCCATTGATATTATTAAGGTACTTGTCCCGTACCCAATCGAGGACAAAACGGTTTGGCGCGTACAGGGCCAGCGTGTTATCGCTCAGTTCCGCCTGCAATGGGCGTATCCACATACTGAATTCTGTGGCTGGTAACTCATCCTGCAATCGGGCAAGACACTGCTGCCAAAGCGAAAGTGACACGGCGGACTCCACTCGAACAAAAGTCGATAATGACTAAGGCTGAAACATTCATGATTGTTGACGTACGTCGAAAAGACCCTGCTTGAGGGTGACGCACGAACCGCTGTCTGCGGTTATATGCCCGATCAAGATCCTGCAAAACGATCGGGACCGCGGATCATAGCCTAAACTGCGCAAGAGATCTTCTGTTTCTCACAGATTTTCCCGATTTATCCACAGGATGATCCAGAACTCGCTAAGTGTAAACGATCCTGCCGCGAGGCGGGCACGATTTACGCCGCATATTGGAAAATTTAATGACCATAGACAAAAATTGGCTTAATCGATCTAATAAAGATCCAGGACGATCCTTGCGCTTTACCCATCAGCCCGTATAATCCTCCACCCGGCGCGCCATGCTGGTTTTCACTGGTGTGAGGTCGTACATTTTCCCTGCGAAAAGGTGCGGAAAAGCGCGGTAAATAAGGAAAGAGAATTGACTCCGGAGTGTACAATTATTACAATCCGGCCTCTTTAATCACCCATGGCTTCGGTGTCCATCGTTTCATTTTTCGGCGGATATCCAATAAAGCCATTGAATTTATTCAAGTTTAGGTAGAAATCGCCATGAAACGCACTTTTCAACCGTCTGTACTGAAGCGCAACCGTTCTCACGGCTTCCGTGCTCGTATGGCTACTAAAAATGGTCGTCAGGTTCTGGCACGTCGTCGTGCTAAAGGCCGCGCTCGTCTGACCGTTTCTAAGTAATAAAGCTAACCCCTGAGTGGTTAAGCTCGCATTTCCCAGGGAGTTACGCTTGTTAACTCCCAGTCAATTCACATTCGTCTTCCAGCAGCCACAACGGGCTGGCACGCCGCAAATTACCATTCTCGGCCGCCTGAATTCGCTGGGGCATCCCCGTATCGGTCTTACAGTCGCCAAGAAAAACGTTCGACGCGCCCATGAACGCAATCGGATTAAACGTCTGACGCGTGAAAGCTTCCGTCTGCGCCAACATGAACTCCCGGCTATGGATTTCGTGGTGGTGGCGAAAAAAGGGGTTGCCGACCTCGATAACCGTGCTCTCTCGGAAGCGTTGGAAAAATTATGGCGCCGCCACTGTCGCCTGGCTCGCGGGTCCTGATAGCCCTCATTCGGGTCTATCAACGCCTGATTAGTCCGCTACTCGGGCCGCATTGTCGTTTCACTCCAACCTGTTCAAGCTACGGAATTGAGGCATTGCGCAGGTTTGGAGTGATAAAAGGCAGTTGGTTGACGGTGAAACGCGTATTAAAATGCCACCCTTTACACCCTGGTGGTGACGATCCCGTCCCGCCCGGACCATTTGATACCAGAGAACACTAACGATGGATTCGCAACGCAATCTTTTAGTCATCGCTTTGCTGTTCGTGTCTTTCATGATCTGGCAAGCCTGGGAGCAGGATAAAAACCCGCAACCTCAGGCCCAACAGACCACGCAGACAACGACCACCGCAGCGGGTAGCGCCGCCGACCAGGGCGTACCGGCCAGTGGCCAGGGGAAACTGATCTCGGTTAAGACCGACGTGCTTGATCTGACCATCAACACCCGTGGTGGTGATGTTGAGCAAGCTCTGCTGCCTGCTTACCCGAAAGAGCTGAACTCTACCCAGCCGTTCCAGCTGCTGGAAACTTCACCGCAGTTTATTTATCAGGCACAGAGCGGTCTGACCGGTCGTGATGGCCCGGATAACCCGGCTAACGGCCCGCGTCCGCTGTATAACGTTGAAAAAGACGCTTATGTGCTGGCTGAAGGTCAAAACGAACTGCAGGTGCCGATGACGTATACCGACGCGGCAGGCAACACGTTTACCAAAACGTTTGTCCTGAAACGGGGTGATTACGCTGTCAACGTCAACTACAACGTGCAGAACGCTGGCGAGAAACCGCTGGAAATCTCCACCTTTGGTCAGTTGAAGCAATCCATCACTCTGCCACCGCATCTCGATACCGGAAGCAGCAACTTCGCACTGCACACCTTCCGTGGCGCGGCGTACTCTACGCCTGACGAGAAGTACGAGAAATACAAGTTCGATACCATTGCCGATAACGAAAACCTGAACATCTCTTCGAAAGGTGGTTGGGTGGCAATGCTGCAACAGTATTTCGCGACGGCGTGGATCCCGCATAACGACGGTACCAACAACTTCTATACCGCTAATCTGGGTAACGGCATCGCCGCTATCGGCTATAAATCTCAGCCGGTACTGGTTCAGCCTGGTCAGACTGGCGCGATGAACAGCACCCTGTGGGTTGGTCCGGAAATCCAGGACAAAATGGCAGCTGTTGCTCCGCACCTGGATCTGACCGTTGATTACGGTTGGTTGTGGTTCATCTCTCAGCCGCTGTTCAAACTGCTGAAATGGATCCATAGCTTTGTGGGTAACTGGGGCTTCTCCATTATCATCATCACCTTTATCGTTCGTGGCATCATGTACCCGCTGACCAAAGCGCAGTACACCTCCATGGCGAAGATGCGTATGCTGCAGCCGAAGATTCAGGCGATGCGTGAGCGTCTGGGCGATGACAAACAGCGTATCAGCCAGGAAATGATGGCGCTGTACAAAGCTGAGAAGGTTAACCCGCTGGGCGGCTGCTTCCCGCTGCTGATCCAGATGCCAATCTTCCTGGCGTTGTACTACATGCTGATGGGTTCCGTTGAACTGCGTCAGGCACCGTTTGCACTGTGGATCCACGACCTGTCGGCACAGGACCCGTACTACATCCTGCCGATCCTGATGGGCGTAACGATGTTCTTCATTCAGAAGATGTCGCCGACCACAGTGACCGACCCGATGCAGCAGAAGATCATGACCTTTATGCCGGTCATCTTCACCGTGTTCTTCCTGTGGTTCCCGTCAGGTCTGGTGCTGTACTATATCGTCAGCAACCTGGTAACCATTATCCAGCAGCAGCTGATTTACCGTGGTCTGGAAAAACGTGGCCTGCATAGCCGCGAGAAGAAAAAATCCTGATTCGGTGAGTTTTCGCTAAAATAAGGGCGGTCAGTTGACCGCCTTTTTTCTTTTCGTAGGGCGGATAAGCACCGCGCATCCGCCACACAAAGCAACAGGAACATCATGAGCGATAATGACACTATCGTAGCCCAGGCCACGCCTCCGGGACGTGGCGGCGTTGGCATCCTGCGCATCTCCGGCTTCAAAGCCCGTGAAGTTGCCGAAACCGTGCTGGGTAAACTGCCTAAGCCGCGCTACGCCGATTATCTTCCGTTTAAAGACGCCGACGGCAGCGTGCTCGATCAGGGGATTGCGCTATGGTTCCCTGGCCCGAACTCGTTCACCGGCGAAGATGTGCTGGAACTGCAAGGTCATGGCGGTCCGGTGATCCTCGACCTGCTGTTAAAACGCATTCTGACCATTCCCGGCCTGCGGATTGCTCGCCCTGGTGAGTTTTCCGAACGCGCGTTTCTTAACGATAAACTCGACTTAGCCCAGGCCGAGGCGATTGCCGATCTTATTGATGCCAGTTCGGAACAGGCAGCCCGTTCGGCACTTAACTCGCTGCAAGGCGCATTCTCCGCACGGGTCAACCATCTGGTGGAAGCCCTCACCCACTTGCGCATTTACGTCGAAGCGGCAATTGATTTCCCCGATGAAGAGATCGATTTCCTCTCCGACGGAAAAATTGAAGCCCAGCTGAATGACGTGATTGCCGATCTCGATGCAGTGCGTGCTGAAGCACGTCAGGGTAGTTTGTTGCGCGAAGGGATGAAGGTGGTGATTGCCGGACGTCCTAATGCCGGTAAATCGAGCCTGTTAAACGCGCTGGCGGGCCGTGAAGCGGCAATCGTAACCGATATCGCCGGAACCACGCGTGACGTGCTGCGTGAGCATATCCATATTGACGGAATGCCGCTGCATATCATCGATACCGCCGGGCTACGTGAAGCCAGTGACGAAGTTGAACGTATTGGGATCGAGCGCGCGTGGCAGGAAATTGAACAGGCCGACCGCGTGCTGTTTATGGTCGATGGCACCACGACAGACGCCGTTGATCCGGCAGAGATCTGGCCGGAATTTATCGCCCGTCTGCCAGCGAAACTGCCGATCACCGTGGTGCGCAATAAAGCCGATATCACCGGCGAAACGCTGGGGATGAGCGAAGTGAACGGTCACGCGTTAATTCGTCTCTCGGCAAGGACTGGTGAAGGCGTGGACGTGCTGCGTAACCATCTCAAACAGAGCATGGGCTTTGACACCAATATGGAAGGCGGCTTCCTGGCGCGCCGTCGCCACTTACAGGCGCTGGAACAAGCGGCGGAACATCTACAACTGGGCAAAGCGCAACTGTTGGGAGCCTGGGCAGGTGAACTGCTGGCGGAAGAGTTGCGCCTGGCGCAGCAGAACTTAAGCGAAATCACCGGGGAATTTACCTCTGACGACCTGCTGGGGCGGATTTTCTCCAGCTTCTGTATCGGTAAGTAACCTCGCTTACGAAGCCGCATTCTGACTGTCAGATGCGGCTTCGCTTCATTGTTAGCACTCCTGTTATTCCTCAACCCTTTTTTTAAACATTAAAATTCTTACGTAATTTATAATCTTTAAAAAAAGCATTTAATATTGCTCCCCGAACGATTGTGATTCGATTCACATTTAAACAATTTCAGAATAGACAAAAACTCTGAGTGTAATAATGTAGCTTCGTGTCTTTCGAGGATAAGTGCATTATGAATATCTTACATATATGTGTGACCTCAAAATGGTTCAATATTGACAACAAGATTGTCGATCACCGCCCTTGATTTGCCCTTCTGTAGCCATCACCAGAGCCAAACCGATTAGATTCAATGTGATCTATTTGTTTGCTATATCTTAAATTTGCCTTTTGCAAAGGCCATCTCTCGTTTATTTACTTGTGTTAGTAAATGATGGTGCTTGCATATATACATGGCGAATTAATGGATATTGCAGATGCAATATTCACAGGGATCACTGTAATTAAAATAAATGAAGGATTATGTAATGGAAAACTTTAAACATCTCCCTGAACCGTTCCGCATTCGTGTTATTGAGCCAGTAAAACGTACCACTCGCGCTTATCGTGAAGAAGCAATTATTAAATCCGGTATGAACCCGTTCCTGCTGGATAGCGAAGATGTGTTTATCGATTTACTGACCGACAGCGGCACCGGGGCGGTGACGCAGAGTATGCAGGCCGCGATGATGCGCGGCGACGAAGCTTACAGCGGCAGCCGCAGCTACTATGCGTTAGCCGAGTCAGTGAAAAATATCTTTGGTTATCAATACACCATTCCGACTCACCAGGGCCGTGGTGCAGAGCAAATCTATATTCCGGTACTGATTAAAAAGCGCGAGCAGGAAAAAGGCCTGGATCGCAGCAAAATGGTGGCGTTCTCCAACTATTTCTTTGATACCACGCAGGGCCATAGCCAGATTAACGGCTGTACCGTGCGTAACGTCTATATCAAAGAAGCCTTCGATACGGGCGTGCGTTACGACTTTAAAGGCAACTTTGACCTTGAGGGATTAGAACGCGGTATTGAAGAAGTGGGTCCGAATAACGTGCCGTATATCGTTGCAACCATCACCAGTAACTCCGCAGGCGGTCAGCCGGTTTCACTGGCAAACTTAAAAGCGATGTACAGCATCGCGAAGAAATACGATATTCCGGTGGTAATGGACTCTGCACGCTTTGCTGAAAACGCCTATTTCATCAAGCAGCGTGAAGCAGAATACAAAGACTGGACCATCGAGCAGATCACCCGCGAAACCTACAAATATGCCGATATGCTGGCGATGTCCGCCAAGAAAGATGCGATGGTGCCGATGGGCGGCTTGCTGTGCATGAAAGACGACAGTTTCTTTGATGTGTACACCGAGTGCAGAACCCTTTGCGTAGTTCAGGAAGGCTTCCCGACGTATGGCGGCCTGGAAGGCGGCGCGATGGAGCGTCTGGCCGTAGGTCTGTATGACGGCATGAATCTGGACTGGCTGGCTTATCGTATTGCGCAGGTGCAGTATCTGGTCGATGGTCTGGAAGAGATTGGCGTTGTCTGCCAGCAGGCGGGCGGTCACGCGGCATTCGTTGATGCCGGTAAACTGCTGCCGCATATCCCGGCAGATCAGTTCCCGGCACAGGCGCTGGCCTGCGAGTTGTATAAAGTCGCCGGTATCCGCGCGGTAGAAATTGGCTCTTTCCTGTTAGGCCGCGATCCGAAAACCGGTAAACAACTGCCATGCCCGGCAGAACTACTGCGTTTAACCATTCCGCGCGCAACATATACTCAAACACATATGGACTTCATTATTGAAGCCTTCAAACATGTGAAAGAGAACGCGGCGAATATTAAAGGGTTAACCTTTACCTACGAACCGAAAGTATTGCGTCACTTCACCGCAAAACTGAAAGAAGTTTAATTAATACTACAGAGTGGCTATAAGGATGTTAGCCACTCTCTTACCCTACATCCTCAATAACAAAAATAGCCTTCCTCTAAAGGTGGCATCATGACTGATCAAGCTGAAAAAAAGCACTCTGCATTTTGGGGTGTTATGGTTATAGCAGGTACAGTAATCGGTGGAGGTATGTTTGCTTTACCTGTTGATCTTGCCGGTGCCTGGTTTTTCTGGGGTGCCTTTATCCTTATCATTGCCTGGTTTTCAATGCTTCATTCCGGGTTATTGTTATTAGAAGCAAATTTAAATTATCCCGTCGGCTCCAGTTTTAACACCATCACCAAAGATTTAATCGGTAACACCTGGAACATTATCAGCGGTATTACCGTTGCCTTTGTTCTCTATATCCTCACTTATGCCTATATCTCTGCTAATGGTGCGATCATTAGTGAAACGATATCAATGAATTTGGGTTATCACGCTAATCCACGTATTGTCGGGATCTGCACAGCCATTTTCGTTGCCAGCGTATTGTGGATAAGCTCGTTAGCCGCCAGTCGTATTACCTCATTGTTCCTCGGGCTGAAGATTATCTCCTTTGTGATCGTGTTTGGTTCTTTCTTCTTCCAGGTCGATTACTCCATTCTGCGCGATGCCACCAGCTCCACTGCGGGAACGTCTTACTTCCCGTATATCTTTATGGCTTTGCCGGTGTGTCTGGCGTCATTTGGTTTCCACGGCAATATTCCCAGCCTGATTATTTGCTATGGCAAACGCAAAGATAAGCTAATCAAAAGCGTGGTCTTCGGTTCGCTGCTGGCGCTGGTGATTTATCTCTTCTGGCTCTATTGCACCATGGGGAATATTCCGCGAGAAAGCTTTAAGGCGATTATTTCCTCAGGCGGCAACGTTGATTCACTGGTCAAATCGTTCCTCGGCACCAAACAGCACGGCATTATCGAGTTTTGCCTGCTGGTGTTCTCCAACTTAGCTGTCGCCAGCTCGTTTTTTGGTGTCACGCTGGGATTGTTCGATTATCTGGCGGACCTGTTTAAGATTGATAACTCCCACGCCGGGCGTTTCAAAACCGTGCTGTTAACCTTCCTGCCACCCGCGTTGTTGTATCTGATCTTCCCGAACGGCTTTATTTACGGGATCGGCGGTGCCGGACTGTGCGCCACTATTTGGGCGGTCATTATTCCCGCAGTGCTGGCAATCAAAGCTCGCAAGAAGTTTCCCAATCAGATGTTCACGGTCTGGGGCGGCAATCTTATTCCGGCGATTGTCATTCTCTTTGGTATAACCGTAATTTTGTGCTGGTTCGGCAACGTCTTTAACGTGTTACCTAAATTTGGCTAAATCCTTCAAGAAGCCAGCCATTCGCTGGCTTCTTGCCTCTCAGGAAATCACTTATGTCCAAATGGCAACTCGCCTGATCCTCCTTCACCACGTATGCTTTGCGTCACCTTACTATCAGGACGCTTTAGCCCATGTCCCGCTTTTTGATTTGTAGTTTTGCCCTGGTTTTACTTTATCCCGCTGGGATTGATATGTACCTCGTTGGTTTACCGCGCATCGCCGCCGATCTCAATGCCAGCGAAGCGCAGTTACATATTGCGTTCTCCGTTTATCTGGCAGGTATGGCAGCTGCGATGTTATTTGCCGGTAAAGTGGCCGATCGTTCAGGGAGAAAACCGGTCGCCATCCCCGGCGCGGCGCTATTTATTATCGCTTCGGTATTCTGTTCACTGGCTGAAACCAGCACGTTATTTCTTGCAGGGCGCTTTCTACAGGGGTTGGGCGCGGGCTGTTGTTACGTGGTGGCATTCGCCATTTTGCGCGACACGCTGGATGATCGACGTCGGGCAAAAGTGCTGTCGTTACTCAACGGCATTACCTGCATCATTCCGGTGTTAGCGCCAGTGCTCGGACATCTGATTATGCTTAAATTCCCGTGGCAGAGTCTGTTCTGGACAATGGCAACGATGGGCATCGCGGTACTGATGTTGTCTTTGTTTATTTTAAAAGAAACGCGACCAGCGGCCCCCGCAGCTTCGGACAAACCACGAGAAAATAGCGAGTCGCTGCTTAATCGGTTTTTCCTCAGCCGTGTTGTTATCACCACCCTCAGCGTTTCGGTGATCCTCACCTTCGTCAATACATCGCCGGTATTGCTGATGGAAATCATGGGTTTTGAACGCGGAGAATACGCCACCATTATGGCGTTGACCGCTGGCGTCAGCATGACCGTTTCATTCTCGACGCCATTTGCGCTGGGAATTTTTAAGCCACGTACGTTGATGATCACCTCACAGGTGTTATTCCTGGCGGCGGGGATCACTCTTGCCGTTTCACCTTCCCATGCGGTTTCTCTGTTTGGTATCACGCTGATTTGCGCCGGTTTCTCGGTTGGTTTTGGTGTGGCGATGAGTCAGGCGTTAGGCCCGTTTTCATTACGCGCGGGCGTAGCCAGCTCGACCTTAGGTATTGCGCAGGTTTGCGGTTCGTCACTGTGGATTTGGCTGGCGGCGGTGGTTGGTATCGGCGCATGGAATATGCTGATCGGGATTCTGATTGCCTGTAGCATAGTGAGCCTGTTGCTGATTATGTTCGTCGCGCCTGGACGCCCCGCTGCCGCTCATGAAGAAATCCATCACCATGCTTGATCTCAATCTGCTGCTCTGTCTGCAACTGCTGATGCAGGAGCGCAGCGTGACCAAAGCGGCGAAGCGGATGAACGTGACCCCTTCGGCGGTGAGTAAGTCGCTGGCAAAGTTAAGAGCGTGGTTTGACGACCCGCTCTTTGTGAACTCACCGCTGGGTCTGTCGCCCACACCGCTAATGGTCAGCATGGAGCAAAATCTGGCGGAATGGATGCAAATGAGCAACCTGCTGCTGGATAAACCGCACCACCAGACACCGCGCGGCCTGAAGTTTGAACTGGCGGCGGAATCACCGCTGATGATGATCATGCTTAATGCGCTGTCGAAACGGATCTACCAACGTTACCCCCAGGCGACCATCAAATTACGTAACTGGGATTACGATTCCTTAGATGCCATTACTCGTGGTGAAGTGGATATTGGTTTTTCCGGTCGCGAAAGCCATCCTCGCTCGCGGGAGCTATTAAGCTCGCTACCGTTAGCCATTGATTATGAAGTGCTGTTTAGTGATGTGCCCTGCGTCTGGTTACGCAAAGATCATCCGGCACTGCATGAAACGTGGAATCTGGACACCTTTTTACGTTATCCGCATATCAGCATTTGCTGGGAACAGAGCGACACCTGGGCGCTGGACAATGTGTTACAGGAGCTGGGGCGCGAACGCACGATTGCTATGAGCCTGCCGGAATTCGAGCAGTCACTGTTTATGGCAGCGCAGCCCGACAATCTGCTACTGGCGACCGCGCCGCGCTACTGTCAGTACTACAATCAACTCCACCAACTGCCGTTGGTTGCTCTTCCTCTCCCGTTTGACGAAAGCCAGCAAAAAAAGCTGGAAGTCCCTTTTACCCTGCTGTGGCATAAACGGAACAGCCATAATCCGAAGATCGTCTGGTTACGGGATACCATTAAAAATCTTTACGCGTCGATGGCATAACCGAATCGTATGAAACGCGACCCGATTTCACAATAAAATGTAAAAAAGTTGTAATAAGCTTGTCTGAATCGAACTTTTAGCCGCTTTAGTCTGTCCATCATTCCAGTAAATGATTACTCTTGTATTCATAATGGACCATTAAGCATGGAGCGAAAAATGGCGACTCACTTTGCCCGAGGGATTTTAACGGAAGGACATCTGATTTCTGTTCGTCTCCCCTCCCAGTGTCATCAAGAAGCCCGAAACATTCCCCCTCATCGTCAAAGCCGTTTTCTGGCGTCCAGAGGTTTACTCGCAGAACTGATGTTCATGCTGTATGGCATTGGCGAATTGCCGGAAATCGTCACCCTGCCGAAAGGTAAACCGGTTTTCAGTGATAAAAATTTGCCTTCGTTTTCTATTTCCTATGCCGGGAATATGGTCGGCGTGGCGTTAACAACCGAAGGTGAATGTGGCCTCGATATGGAACTGCAGCGTGCGACGCGCGGGTTTCATAGCCCACACGCGCCCGATAACCACACATTTTCCAGCAATGAATCGCTATGGATCAGTAAACAAAATGATCCAAACGAAGCGCGGGCGCAGCTCATCACGCTGCGCCGAAGCGTGCTAAAACTAACCGGTGATGTTTTGAATGACGATCCGCGCGATCTGCAACTGCTGCCCATTGCCGGACGCCTGAAATGTGCTCATGTAAATCATGTAGAAGCGTTATGCGACGCGGAGGACGTGCTGGTGTGGTCCGTGGCGGTCACGCCCACGATTGAAAAGCTCAGTGTCTGGGAGTTAGATGGCAAACACGGCTGGAAAAGCCTGCCGGATATTCACAGCCGCGCCAACAATCCTACCAGCCGGATGATGCGTTTTGCCCAGCTCTCTACCATGAAGGCTTTTTCGCCAAATTGATAGACAACCACAGGAGTCATTATGTCTGAAAAATTGCAGGTGGTTACGTTACTGGGGAGCCTGCGCAAAGGCTCATTTAATGGAATGGTTGCACGTACCCTGCCGAAAATTGCTCCGGCGAGCATGGAAGTCAATGCGTTACCTTCCATTGCCGACATTCCCCTGTATGACGCTGACGTACAGCAGGAAGAAGGTTTTCCAGCAACGGTTGAAGCTCTGGCGGAACAGATCCGTCAGGCTGACGGTGTGGTGATCGTCACGCCGGAATATAACTATTCGGTACCGGGTGGGCTGAAAAATGCCATCGACTGGCTTTCCCGCCTGCCGGATCAACCGCTGGCCGGTAAACCGGTGTTGATTCAGACCAGCTCAATGGGCGTGATTGGCGGCGCGCGCTGTCAGTATCACCTGCGCCAGATTCTGGTTTTCCTCGATGCAATGGTGATGAACAAGCCGGAATTTATGGGCGGCGTGATTCAGAATAAAGTTGATCCGCAAACCGGAGAAGTGATTGATCAGGGTACGCTGGACCACCTGACCGGGCAATTGACCGCATTTGGCGAGTTTATTCAGCGAGTTAAGATGTAAATAAAAAACCCGCCAGCAATCATGCATGGCGGGTTTTTAATGCGCTATCGATTTTAATGAGCGTCGATAAATACAATCTTCAGGATAAACAGCAGCGCAACGATGATTACGCACGGGCTAAGGTCACGGATACGCCCGGTACCAATCTTCATCACGCAGTAGGAGATAAAGCCCAGCGCAATACCTTCGGTAATCGAAAAGCTGAACGGCATCATCACGGCGGTAATAAACGCCGGAACAGATTCAGTAAGATCCTGCCAGTTCACGCGAGCAAGACTTGAGGTCATCAACACGCCAACGTAAATCAGCGCGCCAGCTGCAGCGTAGCCTGGCACCATTCCCGCCAGCGGCGACAGAAAGATAACCAGCAAGAACAGCAGACCAACAACCACTGCCGTCAGACCGGTACGACCGCCAACCGATACGCCGGAAGAGGACTCAATATAAGCCGTAACGGAAGAAGTACCGATAAACGAACCGGTCACGGAAGAGATACTGTCGACATACAGCGCCTGCTTCATGCGCGGGAATTTCCCCTTCTCATCTGCCAGACCTGCTTTATCGGTCACGCCAATCAACGTACCGGAGGAGTCAAACAGGTTGACCAGCATGAAAGAGAAAATCACCCCTGCCAGCCCGAGGTTAAACGACCCGGCTAAATCTACATGACCCACGACAGTCATTACGCTCGGCGGCGCAGAAACGATGCCATTGTAGTGGACATCACCCAGCATCCAGCCCAGCAGCGTTGTCACCACGATAGAAACCAGCACCGCTGCGTGAATGTTACGTGAGGCCAGAATAGCAATGATGAAGAAGCCGAGGATCCCCAGCAGCACGCTGTGAGAAGTCAGATTACCGATGCTGACCAGCGTTTCCGGGTTAGCGACAATCACACCTGCGTTTTTCAGCCCCATCATGCCAATGAACAGACCGATACCGCTGGTAATGCCCACACGCAGACTCACCGGAATGTTGGCAATCATCCAGTAGCGAACGCGGAAAATCGTCAGTAATAGCAGACCAATCGCGCCCCAGAAGATTGCGCCCATCCCGACTTGCCACGGCAAGCCCATCGCCTGCACAACGACAAAAGCGAAGAACGCATTCAGGCCCATAGCGGGTGCCAGTGCAACTGGCAGGTTAGCAAACAGCCCCATCATAATACTGCCGAATGCAGCAATCAGACAGGTAGTGACGAAGACGGCGCTGGTATCCATGCCAGCAACGCCAAGAATTTGCGGGTTAACAAAAACGATGTAAACCATCGTCAGGAAGGTGGTAAAACCGGCGATCACTTCGGTCCGTGCCGTCGTGCCATGTTCGCGCAGTTTAAACACGCGTTCCAGCATCCCCTGGCCAGAAGCCTGGGTTGTGTGTTGTTGACTCATTATCTATTTCCGAACAAGGAGGGAAAATCCGTCGCTATCGTATACCAAAATGAGACAATATGGACGGCTGAAGATAACTTTTTTTCATTGTATTTGCTTATACGGCAACGATTGCGTCATGCGAATTGGCATGACGAAAACGTTAAACTAACGATAAAGGAAAGACATGTCCCAGATAGAAGCGGTATTTTTCGACTGCGACGGTACGCTGGTCGATAGCGAGGTCATTTGCTCTCGCGCCTATGTCACGATGTTCAGGGAATTTGGCATTCACGTTGACCTGAAAGAGATTTTTACCCGTTTTAAAGGCGTAAAACTCTACGAAATCATCGATATCATCAGTAAAGAACAGGGCGTGACGATGGTCCAGGCCGATGCCGAGCACGTTTACCGCGCAGAAGTAGCACGTCTGTTTGATACCGAACTTGAGGACATCGCAGGAGCGAACGAATTGCTGGCGAGCATTAACATGCCGATGTGCGTCGTCTCTAACGGTCCGGTCAGCAAAATGCAGCATTCGCTTGGTAAGCTCAACATGCTGCACTACTTCCCGGAAAAACTGTTCAGCGGATATGACATTCAGCGTTGGAAGCCCGATCCGGCATTAATGTTCCATGCGGCAAAAGCGATGAATGTGAACGTTGAAAACTGCATTCTGGTCGATGACTCCAGCGCCGGCGCTCAATCAGGGATAGATGCCGGAATGGAAGTGTTTTACTTCTGCGCTGACCCGCACAATAAACCGATCGTTCACCCGAAAGTCACCACCTTTACCGAGCTGGCGCAGCTGCCTGCACTCTGGAAGGCACGCGGCTGGAAGATAACGCGATAATCGCCTCCTTACTTCAACGCTTACACATCAGTCACGCTGGTTTGAGATAAAAAATACCAGGTTTCTGATGAGTAAGCGTCTATTCCCTATAAATAATTTATGTCGTTAATCGTCCAGTCGCTCACCCTCTGTATGGTTAAGCCTGGGTTATATTTTTCACAATATCGGGATACCGTTCGAACCAATCCAGAATATTAAGCATCGCATTACTGATATTTTTATTAGCTTTATATTGATTCTCGCGTCTATGATTTTGAACAATATTAAGCTTAGAACGTATCTTATTGTCAGAGTCAGCAATCTTCTGATTTAATGCCGCTACTTCATCCTGTACTTCTTGACTATTCCAGTTGTCCCTTTTATTATCAAATAAAGTCCTTTTATCATCTACTGATTTATCACGCTTTATGGTTAACTCTTTAATTTCTCGCAATAAGTCATCGTAATCTTTAATGGAAGATCTTATTTCCTCATAGTTTTTTAGTAAATCCTCCCTGTTAATTGCGAATGCACTGGAAAAAAAGTAAAAATCGCGAGCATACTTATTGAGCCTTGAGTCGTAATCTGTCTTAAAAGATTTTATATGTTCCAGTTGGTTTGATAGTGCTTTAATTTGTTTTTCTTCAACACCTTCAAAAATGGGTGCAAGTTCCTTATAATCAAATGTTACATTTGTAGCAGATTCTTTATGAGACTCCTTTATTTGCTTTTGGACATATTCTTTTGGATTTTCAGTAAGTATTGTTCCATCTGGCGGCGGAATCATTTTATTTATTATAGATTCAACAAACTTAACCCGGTCACTTTCTATCATATTGTTAATGATATTTTGTGCATTTTCCTGCATATCTTTAAAAATAAAAAACTCAACCCTACTATTATCAAAATGATATTTTTCCTCGTACGATTTATTTTCAACATAAAGTGTTGATAAAAACGACTCTAACTCTAAAAATGCGTTTTTATATTTTTCCTTAGTCTTTGACTCGGAATTATAAAAATTTATTACATCGATATTGATAGCACTTACCTTTTTTAAGAAATCAGATATTTGTTCTTTACTTATAGCTCCGTCCAGATCCATATACATGTATTTTTGCGCTGTAAGACCATCTTTTGAATAATTTGTATTTGGATCAATAGCACAGTCTTTGCACCTATCTCCACTGTAATAATAGCCTAAATTTGCCCCAATCAAATTACTATTTTTAAAGAAGACATTATTGTTCTCTGTATTTTTCTTGCTAAATGAAGAATCGGTCCCTTTCTTTATACTCTCTACGCATTTCGAAAAATTATCATCTAACTTAAGATTTCTCGATCTTCTTTCAATGTAATCAGAAAAATACTCTTTGGGGTTAAACATAGATCTATCTGAACCATCTTCACGAAGACCATCGTTTATTTTAATATGCTTCAAATTACAATTATAAAACACAGTCCCCGTATCCGGCCCCCTGATTTCATCATAATTAGACTTGTTGAACGAATTTGCCAAAAAATCCATTCCATGAGCATCAAGCCCTATTATATTACAGTTATAAAAATGACTCAGAAGTATACTCGAGCCAGGACAACATCCTCCCTGGATTATACAATCCTGAACGAAAGACTGCATAAAGAGATAAGAACCTAATTTTTCTTGAATACTATCAGGTTGTGTAACGGTGTAGATTTTAGACGTCTCACATCTATAATTTTCAATTTTGCATTTAGAAATAAAACAACCTTTAAACATACCTTTTATTGGTTTTTTATTTCCTGACCCCACAGTATCATCATTAGTCTCATAAAGCTGTATGTTGTTGAATTTACAATCATCGAAATAGCAATTTTCAAAAACCGGACCTTCAAGGTTAGGGCTGTTTATCACTCCTGAAAAAATTACATTCTTAAAACTACAATATTTTAATGAATTTAAAACATCCTTAGACAACGATGATAAATTGATTGTTGTATTAATAATAGGAATTTTATTTTTAATCAGCGTCGTAAGTTTTACAGAATAATCATCAAACGTTAATCTATCCAAGGGAGAATTATCAAAATGTGAATCATCAAGATAATTATCAAGCGTTAATCTCTCTGAAGAAACCTGTTTTTTTTCGTTATCATTCGAAGTAACCCCCGTGTAGAGATTAAAGGATCTACTCACAATAACTTCATTATTTTCATTTGTGGTAAAGTCTGTCTTAGTACTAAATCGCCATTGTTGTTCTTTTTTTGCCAGAGATTTAATCTTATCGAACACCTCGGCTTTATTATCAACTTTCGTGACAAATTCGTAAATTAAGCCTTTGACTTCTTTAATATGAGATCCAGGAAAAAGATCGCGAACAAACTCCCACAGTGTACGTTTTTTAAATAAATCCCCTTTGCCATCAAGAATATTTTCAATATCCTTAAAGTTTACATTATATTTCTTATCATTAATACTTAAAGCAATTTTATCACAATATCCTTTATGATTAAGTCTCTCCTTATTCATTGCTTCTAAAAAAGGATTAGTATTAACAAAAACACCTGATTTTAATTTAGCGACCATAAATCCTCCGGCGTGCAATATTGAGTTGTTTAAAAAAATAACTTCTATGTTGTTAATTAACTGTTCTGCTAGTTAGGTTAGCAAAAAGTGTTACTTATATTACCGGTGAATACTGTAAAAAATAGCTCATTATTTCCATTTTAACCCAGGGTGTTCACCCTGGATTTGCAATTTTTTGGGGGTTAACGGTACATTCCACGGGTTAACCGCAGCATCAGAAAATGAGCGTTTTTTTATAGCCGCTTTTATTGTCGAGGTTAAAATAAAGAGATTTTATTAAATTTTATCAAGGTGATTTATGGATAATCTTATTGGCACACCACCAAACCACGCAGTTCCCCATAACTATATAGACATGGAGCAAATGGAATATTTATGTCATCTCAATCGTTTTTCTAAATTGTCTGACGATTTTTTAATAAATGGTCCAAGAGAGGACCTTTTTACATATAAATATGTTTTAGATGGTTCATTTTCAAATTTACAGCATTTACTTCCTAAAGGACAACTACAGAAGATACAACAGAGATTAAGTTCTCTTATGCATAAAAACATGTTTCATTGTTTTCATGTTTTTTTATTAAAACTATGCTCAATTGAGAGTATTCCTCTCCCAAATGCCGATTACGCTTTCTTTGATGACGAAATGCCATTTACATTAACTGATGAACAGATCGAAAATATTTCTTTTTTAAACGCATATCACAAAGAAAAGAAAGGAAACAACGACATTGTTACATTTGATTTCATGAGCGCTGATCACCACTATAATTTTAGCACAACCATAGCTTTAACAAATGATAGCTTCCATATATCTTCAATAAACAACCATAACTCACAGGTTATATTCGATGAAAACATCCATTTACATCCCTATGAATTACCAGAATCATCACAATGGTGTTATCAGTTAATAAAAAACATGATTTCTTTACATTGCAGATATAATAACAATTTCAAGATAAACAAAACCTTTTGTTTTGATTTTAAAAATAAATCTTTTTGTAATGCCAGGTTGCAATATATAACGTTTATTGCATGTTTATTTTCACATGCAAACATGAAATATTCGACATTTCATGATGTTAACCTTGATATGTGTGAGATAAAGAATTGCAATTTTGACAATTCAGAGATGAATTTCATTTCGTGCGTCGGGACAAATTTTAGCGGTTCTACATTTAACAATGTAAAAACAACAACAGCGCAACTAATTAAGACACCAACAAAGTGGACGAATAATATTCTAAAATATTGGTTCTCCAGTTGTAATAAACGTAATATCATCTTCACTTTTAATACAATATCTGATAGAAATATGAAATTAAAAGGTATCAAGGATATATTACTGTCGTTGGTTGACCAAAAAGTCAATATTTATAGTGTAAGGCAAGAGCTTCTGGATTTTCTTAATAATGATTTATATAAAAATGATGGAGAGATTCTCTCTTATAAAGAATCAATAATGTTGTTTTGTGCTGTGTAGCCGAAAAATAGATGATTCAGATTAACTACCGCACTCTATGTTGTGTTTATATCCATGTAAGGAAACAGGTCATTTGTGAATCCTGACACCAGACTATGACTATCGCCCAGGGATAATCCACAACCGCTGGAAGTAGTCTCATTTCTGCAGGATAAAACCGTAGAGTGCGATTGCGATGAATAATAAATACAGGCTTATTATTCCAGTCTTTTTTATTGCGTTGAATCATTCAACTGGCCCGGTTAGTAAAATGCACCATTCACTCGGAAAACTCAACATGTGGAACTATTATACGCCGTCTGGAAAGGGCGTAGCAGTGATATAACAATTTAATCGTCTCCCAACGTCAACGCTTACACATCAGCGACACTGGTTTAATTAAAGTACACCAGATTTCTAATGCGTAAGCGTCTTTTTCGTATAACCTCATTGTCACAGGAACGACTTGATCCGTTTATTTATTCGCCATGTTATTAGTATCAATTTTCTTAATAGCTTTCACCATATTTTCATTTTCTTTTAGCCAACGCCTGATATTTTGAACTACATCATTAAGTGTATTTTCTTGTTGATACTCTTCCTCCAATCTCTCTGTTTCATCCTTAAGATGTAGAATCTCATCACTTATATTTGGTAGTTTTCCATCTATTGTCTTTAGTATTTCCTTAATCTCATTAATTCTGGCTACATCTTTTTTATCTTTATTGTCTTTATTGTCTTTATTATTTAATTCAAAACTCTCATTAATCAATTGATCCTTAGTAGCGACTAAATAATTTCTTTCATAAATAAGCTTGGCATATTTGTCTTTTTTATTACCATAATTTTCCTCATTATAGCTATTATTTTTCTCAATTACCCCCAGTAAATATCGTTCAATGCCAGAGAATAAATCGACTTTATCATCTACATATTTTGATACTTTTCTATAATCCCTGTAATTTATTTCCGTTCTTTCCTTAAATACATTCAACGCTAAAAATATCTTTTGCATTTTATCAAAACTATCAAAATCATAAAGATTATCATTTTTATGATTTTTATTATAACTGCTGTAAAGAGCTCGCAAATCATTAAAATTAAAGTGGAAGTGAAATGTTTTGCTGTTTGAAATACCAGAACGATTTATTTTTAAATATTCACGTTCATTGTAATGAAATTGCCAAAAGAATCCAGTATAGAGTTCATGCATGAAATTCACTTTATCAAGATCTATTTTATTGGCTATATCATTTTCTATATTGTGCAAAACATTATATACAATATACTGTATAGCTTCACTATTAAGTTTATATTTTTTCCCATCATCATCAAGATTGAAATTACCCAGCTTAATTAAATAAGATTGTAAATATAATAGTTCATTTTGGTAAAGATTTATCGCATCCTTGCCATATTTATTAAATTCTTCCACCCATGAATTAATTTCCATTAAATTTTCCATGAAATCTGAAATGCCATTTTCAGCTATAGCTCCTTTCATTTCCATATAAGCAGGAATACTAATCTGGGTGTTCGCAGCAATATTAACACTTAACCTAGTGGTTGAAGGATCAATAGCACAATCATTCAAGGTAATTCCATTGATTGACTCGCCCAAACAAGTTTGACGTAAATTGCAATTACTAAGTTTTAAATATTTTTCTATATCACCACCAACGTCTTTATCATTTATATAATGATGATCGCTCATATTAGGGAAAATATTAATGTAGATAAGGTCAGAAATGCGTTTATCCAGATTAAGTTTACCTCCATCCTTTTTGAAATACTCTCTGGGATCAAAATCCAGTAAATCTTCGCGAATTCCATTTCGCTTGTATGTCATATCAGAGGAGCTAAAATCACAATTATAAAAATGATTATCATATATATATTGACATCTATATTTGTGATAAAACGAAGTCCCTATGAAATCCATTTCAGCACCATTAAGCTTTGCTATTTTACAACATAACATACTGCTTGCAATAACACTTGCATTTTTACACACTCCATCCTGAAGAGTACACTCATTTACAAATGACTGCATAAACAGATATGCACCAACCAGCTTACCCACATTCGGGTCTTGATTTACAGAGTATATCTTTGATGTATCTATGTTAAAATTTTTTATTTCACATCGATACAGAAAACACTCTTTAAACACGCCGTAAATAGGTATTTCATTATTTGGTTTTACTCGACGCCTGGAGCTAACAAGTGACACATTCTCAAATTTACAGTCCTCAAAAAAACAATTTTCAAATACTGAACCATTAAGATTTTCGTAAGATATATCACCAGTGAATGTCACATTTTTAAAGTTACAATATTTTAAAGATGCCAGGACTTCTTTTTCCAGTGCAGATAAATCAATTGTGATATCTTCAAAGGAGATTTTATTTTTTAAATATACACTAAGTTTTTCATTATCATTTGGGAACTGTATTTTCAGCATCCCTGATTGAAAAACCTTCTCATCAAAATGAATATTTTGCTTATAAATATTCAAACTGAGTTCTTCTGAAAATAAAGAACGCATTGTGTTTTTTTCAGTATCATGATGATGTTCTTGCGAATCAATATTTATTTTAAATACTCTACTAACAATAATATCTTTATTTTCATCTACAGTAAATTCTGTAGTCGCATTAAAACGCCATTGTTGATCTTGAGCGGCGAGAGATTTAATTCTATTAAACATCTCAACTTTATCACCAGGTTCCGTCACAAAATTTATAATGGATTGTTTAGCCTCCTTAATATGATACATAGGAAAAAGATCGCGTATAAATTCCCAAAGACTTCGTTTAAGAAAAGATTGACTATCACCAGCTAAAATGTTTGTTATATCTTTATGAGTTACTGAATACTTACCCACACCATCTACAGACAAACCAATTTTTCCTGAATATTTTTGCGTTCTATTTTTTTCATTCATATTTTCATCTGGCATTTTAGTCAGATTAGCAAATTTATCTGTAACTGTACTATATGATGATATAGCCATAATCATTTCTCCTGAACACAATATTTATTCGCCCGAGCATAATACATTGCCGATTTGTCTTAAAAAGCATACCTGGGTGTTGGTTTGCTACGATTATGACTAAACCACCTATGAATACTGTAAAAAATCGCTCATTTTTTATGTCTCGATATAGGGCTTTTACCCTGTTTTTTGTTTTCTTTTCCATTCTCTGTGCAGGTAGCGATATAAATGAAAAGAATAACAAAAATGTTTTTATAGCGGGGCACTACATTAAAAGTAAAATAATTCAAATGAAATAATGTATATGCAATGTACTGGGGGTAGTTTCGAGGTGAGTTTGTGTGGCTATATTTCAGGGAGAAAGTGTATCAGCCCGGTAACTATGTATGACCGGGCTGATTGCCAGATGCGGCAAAAAGCTTTATCTGGCCTACAGTTAGCACTACTCTTTCGAGTCTTTTCCCGCCAGCAGTTTATCCAGCTCATCACCGCCTACATGACGGAAATCCTGACCCTTCACGTAGTAGAAGATAAACTCACAGATATTCTGGCAGCGGTCGCCAATACGTTCGATAGAACGCGCACAGAATAGCGCGGTAAGTACGCTCGGAATGGTACGCGAATCTTCCATCATGTAGGTCATCAGTTGACGAACAATACCTTCGTACTCCTGATCGACTTTTTTATCTTCACGATAAATACGTACCGCTTCGTCAATGTCCATCCGCGCGAACGCGTCCAGCACGTCGTGCAGCATCTGGATGGTATGACGGCCCAGCGACTCCAGACTTACCAGCAACGGCTGATGCTGCTGGGAGAATTTCTCCAGCGCAGTACGGCAGATTTTGTCCGCCACGTCGCCAATACGCTCCAGTTCAGCAATGGTTTTACTGATCACCATAACCAGACGCAGGTCGCTCGCTGTCGGCTGACGTTTGGCAATAATGCGCACGCAGGCTTCATCGATCGCCACTTCCATCATGTTGACGTTCTTGTCGCCTTCGATCACGCGCTTCGCCAGATCGCTGTCCTGGTTGTGCATGGCGGTAATAGCATCAGAAAGCTGCTGCTCCACCATGCCGCCCATGGTCATCACCTGCGTGCGGATGCTTTCCAGTTCGGCGTTGAACTGGCCGGAAATATGTTTATTAAGATTGAGACTGTCCATAACGCACTCCTGAATCAACCGTAACGACCGGTGATGTAGTCTTCTGTTTGTTTCTTCGCTGGCTTGGTGAACAGATCGTCCGTGTTGCTGAACTCAATCAATTCGCCCAGGTACATAAACGCCGTGTGGTCGGAACAACGCGCAGCCTGCTGCATGTTGTGGGTGACGATCACCACGGTGTAATCCTGCTTCAGTTCGGTGATCAACTCTTCAATACGTCCGGTAGAGATAGGGTCGAGCGCCGAACATGGTTCGTCGAGCAGCAGCACTTCCGGGCGAATGGCGATACCACGCGCAATGCACAGACGTTGTTGCTGACCACCAGAGAGAGAGTAACCGCTCTGGTGCAATTTATCTTTGGTTTCGTTCCACAATGCGGCTTTGGTCAATGCCCACTGTACGCGCTCGTCCATGTCGGCACGGGAGAGCTTCTCAAACAGACGGACACCAAAGGCGATGTTGTCGTAAATGGACATCGGGAACGGCGTAGGCTTCTGGAACACCATGCCCACTTTCGCACGCAGCAGGGCGATATCCTGAGTGTTGGTCAGGATGTTGTCGCCATCGAGCAGAATTTCACCTTCTGCGCGCTGCTCCGGGTACAGTTCAAACATTTTGTTGAAGGTACGCAGCAGCGTCGATTTACCGCAGCCGGACGGCCCGATAAACGCCGTTACCTGGTTTTTAGCGATATCCAGGTTGATGTTTTTCAGGGCATGGAATTTGCCGTAGTAGAAGTTCAAATTACGAACCTGAATTTTACTCGGGGCAGTTTCAACCATACTCATTGCAATCTTTTCCTCATCGTGCCTGATGCACTTCGCTAATCAGGCTTACCGTAGGCCGGATCAGGCGTTCACGCCGCATCCGGCAAAGTGTTAACCGTGTTTATTCTTCGCAAAAACAACGCGCGCCAGAATGTTCAGCAGCAGTACGCACAGGGTAATGATCAATACCCCGGCCCAGGCCAGTTGCTGCCATTCCGCAAACGGGCTCATCGCAAACTTAAAGATCGTTACCGGCAGGTTGGCGATCGGTTGCATCATGTCCGTGCTCCAGAACTGGTTGGAGAGCGCGGTAAACAGCAGCGGCGCGGTTTCACCAGCAATACGGGCAATCGCCAGCAGGATACCGGTCATGATCCCGGACACCGACGCTTTCAGCGTAATCGCGGAGATCATCTTCCACTTCGGAGTACCCAGCGCATAAGCCGCTTCACGCAGGCTGTCCGGCACCAGTTTCAGCATGTTCTCGGTGGTGCGGATAACAATCGGCACCTGCAACAACGCCAGCGCAATCACACCCGCCCAACCGGAGAAGTGCTCCATCTGCGCCACCACGATGGTGTAAACAAACAGACCAACCACAATCGACGGCGCAGAGAGCAGAATGTCGTTAATGAAGCGAATCACTTCTGCCAGCCAGGATTTACGACCATATTCAGCCAGATAAATCCCCGCCATAATGCCCAGCGGCGTACCGAATACCGTGGCCCACAAAATTAACAGCCCGCTACCCGCCAGAGCGTTCGCCAGACCACCACCTTCCGTATTGGGCGGCGGCGTCATTTCAGTGAACAGCGCCAGCGACATACCGTCGATACCGCGGGTGATGGTGGACATTAAAATCCAGATCAGCCAGAACAGACCGAAGGCCATCGTCGCCATTGAGAGCGTCAGTGCAATACGGTTCTTGAGGCGGCGACGCGCCTGCATTTTGCGGCGGGATTCAGCAAGCGCCGCAGTGGTTTGCATTTCAACCATAGCCATTAGCGAGCCCCCTCATTCTTAGCCAGGCGCATAATCATAAACTTCGATGCGGCGAGGACGATGAAGGTAATCACAAACAGGATCAGGCCCAGTTCCATCAGTGCAGCAACGTGCAGACCGGATTCCGCTTCGGCAAATTCGTTCGCCAGCGCAGAGGTGATACTGTTGCCCGGCATGTACAGCGAGGCGCTGTCGAGCTGGTAGGTGTTACCGATGATAAAGGTCACCGCCATGGTTTCACCAAGCGCGCGGCCCAGCCCCAGCATAATGCCGCCGATAACACCATTTTTGGTGAACGGAAGAACGATACGCCAGATAACCTCCCAGGTGGTGCAGCCAATACCGTAGGCCGACTCTTTCATCATCACCGGGGTTTGTTCGAACACATCGCGCATTACCGCCGCAATGTACGGAATAATCATGATGGCGAGGATCACGCCTGCCGCGAGGATACCGATACCAAATGCCGGGCCAGAGAACAGCGCGCCGACAATCGGGATATTCGACATGATATTGCCGACCGGCTCCTGGAAGTAAACGGCGAACAGCGGCGCAAAGATAAACAGGCCCCACATGCCGTAAACGATACTTGGAATGGCTGCCAGCAGCTCAATGGCGATACCCAGCGGGCGTTTCAGCCAGCCAGGCGCAAGCTCAGTCAGGAACAGGGCGATACCGAAACTCACCGGGACGGCGATCAGCAGCGCGATAAACGAAGTCACCAACGTACCGTAGATCGGCACCAGCGCCCCGTAGATATCGTTCGGCGCATCCCACTCTTTGGTCCACAGGAAAGCCAGACCAAATTTCTGAATGCTCGGCCATGAGGAGATGATCAGAGAGACAATAATGCCACCCAACATCAATAGCACAATCAGCGCCGCCAGTTTTACCAGCACGCTGAAAATTATGTCGCCCTTTTTACCCGGTGGGTTAAAAGCAGGCTTGGTTGCAGCCATAAGTTACTCTTCAGTTAAACGCGTTTACAAAGTCATTTTGTAATGCCGGATAAGCCGTTTAATGCCTTATCCGGCCTGGAGTTTTATTAGTACAGCGGCTTGCCGCTACTGTCTTTAATATTGGTCTTCCACGCAGCGCGAACCTGTTCAACTACGCTATCCGGCAGGCTGGCGTAATCCAGGTCGTTCGCCTGTTTAGCCCCGGTTTTGTAAGCCCAGTCGAAGAACTTCAGCACTTCTGTGCCTTGTTCTGGTTTCTTCTGATCTTTGTGGATCAGAATGAACGTGGTAGAGGTAATAGGCCACGCATCTTCGCCTTTCTGGTTGGTCAGATCCTGAGCGAAGGTTTTGCTCCAGTCTGCACCTTTTGCTGCATTAGCGAAGTTTTCTTCAGTCGGCAAAACAGGTTTACCATCAGCGGAGATCAGTTTGGTGTACGCCAGGTTGTTCTGCTTCGCGTAAGCATATTCAACGTAACCAATTGCACCAGGCAGACGCTGAACGAACGCAGCGATACCGTCGTTACCTTTACCGCCCAGACCAATCGGCCATTTTACGGTAGAGCCAGTACCAACGTTGTTTTTCCACTCTTCATTCACTTTCGCCAGGTAGCTGGTGAAGACGAAGGAAGTCCCGGAGCCATCTGCGCGGCGTACTACAGCAATGTTCTGTGAAGGCAGTTTCAGATCCGGATTCAGTTTGGCGATGGCTTCATCATCCCACTTCTTGATTTTGCCGAGGTAGATGTCGCCGAGGGTTTTACCATCCAGCACCAGCTCGCCAGACTTCAACCCTGGAATGTTAACCGCCAGCACCACGCCGCCAATCACGGTCGGGAACTGGAACAGGCCTTCCTGAGCCAATTTTTCATCAGACAGCGGCGCGTCAGAGGCACCAAAATCAACGGTATTAGCGATAATCTGTTTTACGCCACCGGAAGAACCGATACCCTGGTAGTTAACTTTATTACCGGTTTCTTTCTGGTAAGTGTCAGCCCATTTGGCATACACCGGCGCAGGGAAGGTTGCACCTGCACCTGTCAGGCTTGCTTCTGCAAACACAGAGAAAGCACTCATCGATAAGGTCGCGGCGACAACAGTTGCGACGGTGGTACGCATAACTTTCATAATGTCTCCTGGGAGGATTCATAAAGCATTGTTTGTTGGCTACGAGAAGCAAAATAGGACAAACAGGTGACAGTTATATGTAAGGAATGTGACAGTTTGATGACACCCAAACTAAAGTTATTACTTATTGATATTAAAGGGTAAAAATATCAGCGTTTTTTCATGAAAGGAGAGGAAATATGAACGGCTGTCATAAAACAGCCGCAAAAGGTTAGTTTACAAATTCAATGGTTAAGGTCGCGGTAGCGTTAAAAACGCCGGGCTGAGGCCGGGTACCGGTAAAGCTGGCAGGTGCTGCCGAAAAAGTTACCGAACCATTTTTACGACCAAAAATGGTCGTGTTGCCCATGTCTGCGGGTAACTTTCCGTTGTTGACGCTAACTTCAGCATTCGATTTATTGTAAATTTTGATCCCGACATCGGCATTGTCTGTCGCAACCATCGTATCGTCACTGCTTCGGTTCGTCCCCGTAAAAGAAGCATCGACTTTCTGCGTACGCTCATCCCCCATCCCCGTACACTCAATACTCACTGTTTTAGTGATTTTTCGTGAAGTAATGGCTTGCCCGGCGGTAGATGAAAATTCGGACGCAGGAATAGTATCAAAATCAAAATAAATCACCTGTCCTGCATTTATCTGACAAGACTGTGGTGCGGTCAAACTGCCTGAAATTCGAACTTTTGCAATCGCCTCACCACGGGTCGTGGTGCTGGATATGTTGGCATACAGCAATGCAATATCGGTGATAGGTATTACTACCGTTCCATTTATTGAACGTTTAATACGAAATGAAATCTTCGCATCTGCTCCAGTTTTCAGGCTCACGCCAACCGCTGTAGTTTTGTTTCCCTGACAAGTGTGATCTGTTGTAGTTGCCTGGTTGGAAACATGTTCAAAAGGAACTGCCGTATACCCCGCATTTAGCACAGATATTTTTGTTCCCACATCGACATATTCGTTAAGATAGTAAAAAGCAAGACCACTTGCGGTGGTGCTATAAACCATACCGGGAGCAGGGTCTGCGGTATAATATATTTCGTGATAAGCGCCATTGCTATGTTTTGAATCACAGTTACACAGAACGCTATAATTTTCAGAAGATGTTGCATTAGCAATATCTATTAATGTATTTCCAGGCACATTGTTTGCTGCACTAACCGTTGTCAGAGGAAAATTAAGGCTTAATGTATGTGTGCCGCCTCTTGTTGCACACGTGCCATCATTTGCCGCATACCCGCACGGCAACCCTAAATGAAAGAGAATTATGCAAAATATATAATGCCATTTTTTCATGAAATTATTCCTTTTACTAACACAAGATTAGTTAGTAAATTCAATAACCAGCGTGGCTGTAGCGGTAAATCCATTATCAGGCGCTGGTTTTGCTCCCGTCAGACTGGCGGGCGCTGAATAAAACGTTACGCTACCATCGGTTTTTCCTAATCGACTAATAGCACCCATATCAGCGGGTAAGTTGCCCCCATCCACATTCACTGGACGGTCGTTCTTATCAAAAATCTTAATTCCCACATCCGGATTACTCGTCACGATCATAGTGGCATCGGCACTTCTGTTTGCCGCAATCATCGACGCACTCACCACCTCCGTGGACCTTACGTCTTCCATCCCGGTACAGGATACAGTCACTTCGGTTTTGATCTTTCTTTCGGCAATAATTGAACCCGCCGTTGAGGAGAACTCAGCGCTATTAATTTTTTGAAAATCGACATCGATGCTCTGATTTGGCGTTAACTCACAGTTCTGCGGGGCCGTTAGTTGTCCGCGAATTGTCACTTTAGAAACGGGGGTCGTTTTGGGAAAATGATCGGACATGCCCGCGTACAACCAGGCGACTTCCGTTGTGGGTATTGTCACCGTGCCAGTAATAGAATGCCGAACATAGAAAGATAATTTTGCCGAGCGCCCTGAATCCAGATTTACAGTGCTCCCATTATTACCTGCTCCACAGGTATGTTGCGGTGAGGTGGATTGGTTGGATAAGTGTTCAAAAGGAATGGCCGCATATTGGTTATTAATAATAAAAATCGTCACGCCGACCGATAAATAATCATTCAGAGCATAGTAATTTAACCCATTAAGAGTGCGCTCAAGCACAAGCCCCGGTGCGGCATCCCCCGTGTAGAAGATAGGAAAAAATGCTGTTTGTTGGCCCGGTCCGCCATGCGTGTCATCACAGTGACAGCGCACCGGGTATGTTCCAGTCGTGTTGCTCAGTGCCTCGAAAATATTGTATCCGGAGTGGTTATTCGCCGCAGCCACCGTGAGCGGACCAAATGATAAATTTGACATGTGCGTTGCGCCATCACTATTAAAACAAACGCCATCACCATTAGCGGCGAAACCATAAGGACAGCAAAGCAGCAGAATCAACCCTGATAATATTTTTTTCATTCATGCTTCCTTTAGCGACAAATCGCATCCATTTGAACCAGGCTGGTATCATCAGGTTTATGGGTGATGTGATAGGCCGCCTTACATTTTTCATCCGCAGCTTGTCCCCAACTCAATAAAAACTCGCCTTTTTCAGGCATCCCGGAGAGATACAGTTCGCCGTTATCACCGACAATCCCGGTGACTGTGCCCGTTTCGAGAGAGGCGGTTGCCATCGCGCCAAACATTATTGGTTTACCGTTGACATGATGGACGTTAAATAGCACGCGATAACCGACATGGGTGATAAATTCGGCTTTCACCACCGCACCGCGCGTTGGTACCAGGTTGATGACGGTGTTTTCCAGTTCAATATTGGCTTTGGAGAAATAGTCGCTGTTCAATGCCACGCGGTTTTCGTCATATGGGCTAAGCTGCGTTTTTACGGTATAACCACGCCAGTCGGTAGAAATCCCGGTGGCGTTTTCAATGGACAGGCCTTCTGCGCCCGGCGCTTTGACTAATGCCACCGTTTCGCCCAGTTCCTGCGAGAAGGTCACTCCGTCACTATGCACCAGCACGCCGCCTCTGGCGCCATAATCAAAATGTTGGGAGTCACGGCTCCAGGAATAGCTACCATTGACCGAGCCATAAGTCCCGTCATAGGTCATTCCGGCATTGCCGCTGTAGGAGTCATCAGGAGAGTGCATCCACGATTCCTGTACGTTATAAGACAGGTTACGCCCTTCCAGCATCGTTCCGTTCAGACCGACCTGCATCGTGCTTTCATGGTGGTTGTTTTGCGTTAACGAATAGTTGACGTAGCTGTCTTCCATCCAGCCCGATAGCGGTATCGACATTGAGAACATGAAAATCTGTTCTTTGCCGAAATTATCATTGTTATCATCATGATGGTTGCTCGATGAGCGCTTGATCGAGTCCGTATAGTTCCAGGAAACGTTCCAGGAGATGTTTCGCCAGTTGTTGTTATAGCCGAACTGTAATAAACGCTCGACCTCATCGGTCTGCCAGTATTCCTGTCGACTGAATGTTAAATAAATATTGCCCCAGCCTGGCGTGAAAGATTGCGTCCAGGTGCCTTCGAAGCGGCTGCGACGGTTGCCCGTTACCCAGAAATCAGAATCGTTATCCTGTCGCGACACCCATTCATTGAGGGTGTAGAACCCCTCCGTAGAGTAGCGATAACCCACCAGACGAAAGGTGGTATTGGTGTCTTCAAAACGTTTGGAATAGAGAAAACGATACGATTGACCACTCTCATTATCGCCGTAGTCAAACTGCGAGCGGGCATGAGTCACGTCAAAAGAAATCGCGCCCAGCGCCCCCATATCTTTACCAATACCCAGCGCGGCAGAAGCGTAATCATTTGCCAGTTGTGTTCCGCCATACAAGGTTATTCCCAAAGGGAAACCGTGCATTGCTTGTAACTGCAAGACCTCAGGCGTAAAGCCGCTTTCGTCGCGCACTTCTCCAATGCTAAGGTCTACATCGGTCTGACCTTCACGCTTGAGAATGGCCAGTGAAGTAAATGGCTGAATAAAGTGCTGCTCGCTGCCATCTTCTTCTTTGATAGTGACATCGAGATCGCCGCCGCTACTGGTCGTGTTTAAGTCGGTGAGGGCAAATGCGCCCTGTGGTACGGCTGATTGATAAATAACGTAGCCGTTTTGTTTGATGATCACCGTGGCGTTAGTTTTCGCAATCCCATGTACCACTGGCGCAAAGCCGTTCTGGCTGGAGGGCAACATATCGTCATCGGTATACAGCCGCACGCCACGCACCTGTGTACTATCAAATACATCGCTTGCCGTCCAGGTATCGCCAATCATAATCTGGCTACGTAATGCCATGATGTCGCGCTGAATGTAATTACTGACGGAATGGTAGTCCACATTACCGTCATAAGAATTCAGGGTGCTGTAATTACGAAAACGCCATGCGCCTAAATTAATACCATTACGCAAATTCAGATAATAACTGTCATCGTCGTCGTCATAATTTGACCGGATGGTATGCGATGCCGAAAAATCATAATTCATCATCATGGCATTGATCCCCTGATCCCAACGGGAAGGGCTGATATAACCATTAACTGCATTGTTGAGATAAATTTGCGGAATAGTAATATTCAATGCCAGCTTACTGGCGTCCAGTAACCAGGTCGCCCCGTCGATCAGCGGAACGGGATTTACGCATGTTTTGTCATCAACATTCGCCAGAGATTTTATCGCATCAACTTTTATACCATAGGTCGCCAGTACGTTTTTTATCGCCACGTAGCATGGGTGGAGTTCAGCATCAGGGTTATCCTGGACAAATTTAACTTCCTGGCGTTCGAAGAGCATGCCGTTGATCATCACATCAACTTTGTATGTTCCCGCAGGTAAGGTATTCGAACGGTTGAACTGGTGAATATCAATATTATCCGCAGGATGATCCAGTTCCAGTAATCTGGGGTTGAACAAGCTATCCCGGGCAAAAGCAGATATGGAACAGAGCAGACATATGCCCGATGCAAGCGTAATGAAAAGATGCGAAGAGGCCATCGATATATCCTTATCCGGCGCTTAAAGGTTTTTCTTTAGTGGTTGACTAATTGCACCGTAATCATTAATAAAGCGCCAAACGAGCGATTTTCCTGCCACGCCAGCCGGAATTGGTAATGTCAATGTTTCAAAAGGGCGGATCATATTTAGCGACACGTCTTTATCGTCCACCGTCACACTCATTACATTAATATGGATCGGATTTGGATTTTCGACGATGAGATTATTACCCTGCCGCGACCATTTAACATTTTTAATAGCCTGCTCAGGGATTATCTTTACCGCGGCTGGTCGCCAGAATAACTTAATTCTTGTTTTTATGGCTATCTCAAGAACATTGGTATTTTTTTTATCAATTGAAGGAGGGATGTTTTTCACGTTCAACCAGAATACGGACTCTCGATCTTTTGGTAACTCGCCAGCCGTTTTTAAAATGCGTAATATTTTCTCTTGCTGCGGTTCAATGCGAGAAACGGGAGGTATCACAGAAAATGGCGGTTTGCTTTTATCCTCTTTATTAAATGGATCAACCCATGTCTGCAATAGATAAGGAAGGTTCGTTTCTTTATTAAAAATAGAGATTGTGGTATCAGGTTTGTCACCATAAAAAATAACGCGAGTTCCCCCAACAACAATACCAGCCATAGCCATCGACATCTGCGTAATCAAAGTAACAGCAAAAAACAATCTAAGTAAATACATAGGCATAAATGTATCTCATAAAAATATAATAATGACGCCCTTCTTTTAAGTAAAAGAGAACCATAATGGCGAGCGCCATTTTATTTAAGGTATTATGTTAAGAATGATTTATTTTATATATTCAACTGTAAACTGCGAGTCGGCGTTAGCTGTACCAGGGTCAATAGTCGTTTCCGTAGCAATATAACGAGCCATGAACTTCATGGATGCATTACCATTAGAAATCGGAGTTGATGCAGAATTTTCATATAACTTGACCTGAGTGTTATCTGCACGGTTATATAAACGAATAGCTACGCCTTTCGCTGCACTAACGGCACCCGCACCAGTATAATCCCCACTGTTATCACTTGGGCTAATACCAGCGGCAGCATCGTTAGAGTTATCAAGCGGGGTACCGATTGCCAGGTTGCCATTACCATGAGCATCTTCATTACCATCGAAACGAATTGCGGCGGACTTAAAGGTTTCCGGGCATTGAGTCAGATCGATAGAAAAAGCCGTCGGGGCAGCCACATCATCGACGCCACTAAAGGCTGTACGGTTTACTTTGCCTAAGTCAACGACCTGATCTTTAGTTTCAGGTGTGACTTCGCAAGTACTGTCAATAATTTCACCACGGAAATGGACTGTTCCATCAGCCGCCTGTAGGTGACCTGCCATAAACACAGAAGTTAACGCTAATGCTCCTACAATCATATTTGGTTTCATAAATATAACTCCATTAATTTGATATTATTCCTGTGTGTTATCCATTTATTAAATTTGGATAAACCCGATCGGTATTTGATCAGAAGCCAAATAGTACTACCAATATACTTTGGCGCAAGTGGTTTTTATTTTATACATTTAGATAAATTAAATTAGGTGTTAAGCAAAACTAAATTTATATCGTTATGTGATTGCTTAAAAGAAGAGGGAATAATAAATGGATATAAATATTATTTTTATGATGAGGTGATTTTTTAATTATATCACACATCTCAAAGCAGACAATTTTTTCATATTTACATAATCCACAACTATGAATTTGCGTAGAAAACAGTCTTATTTTTAGTAAACCACACATTCAAATTATATTTTTTGCCTATATTTGTGGAAAGACTATACATTTACAGTGATAATTTATTATCACACATTGTTACATAGTTAAATAAAATTACATATTGATGATTGTTTTACAAGCGATTCTTGAATGAACAAAACGTGCTATTCATTACAAAGTACGTCAATTATGGCAATTGTTTGTCAATGATTCGAGGTATTTAATTACTACTACGGTTAAAACAAGTGTTCAACGGTGCCCCAAATAATAGCTGAAGTTAATTATATGGAATGAGGTTAGATTATTAATGCTGGTAAGTAAAAGGGCCGCCAAAAGGCAGCCCTTCGTTCAGCAAATGAATAATATTACTCAACCGTTACCGATTTTGCCAGGTTACGCGGCTGGTCAACGTCGGTGCCTTTGATCAGCGCGACGTGATAAGCCAGTAACTGCAGCGGAACGGTGTAGAAGATCGGTGCAATCACCTCTTCCACATGCGGCATCTCGATGATGTGCATGTTATCGCTACTTACAAAACCCGCATCCTGATCGGCGAAGACATACAATTGGCCGCCACGCGCGCGAACTTCTTCAATGTTGGATTTCAGTTTTTCCAGCAATTCGTTGTTCGGCGCAACAACGATAACCGGCATATCGGCGTCAATCAGCGCCAGCGGACCGTGTTTCAGTTCACCTGCAGCGTAGGCTTCAGCGTGAATGTAAGAGATCTCTTTCAGCTTCAATGCGCCTTCCAGCGCGATTGGGTACTGATCGCCACGGCCCAGGAACAGCGCGTGATGTTTGTCAGAGAAATCTTCTGCCAGTGCTTCAATGCGTTTGTCCTGAGACAGCATCTGCTCAATACGGCTCGGCAGCGCCTGCAGACCATGCACGATGTCATGTTCAATGGAGGCATCCAGACCTTTCAGGCGAGACAGCTTCGCCACCAGCATCAACAGCACAGTTAACTGAGTGGTGAATGCTTTAGTGGATGCCACGCCGATTTCCGTACCCGCGTTGGTCATCAGCGCCAGATCGGATTCGCGCACCAGAGAAGAACCCGGAACGTTACAGATTGCCAGCGAACCAAGGTAACCCAGCTCTTTCGACAGACGCAGGCCCGCCAGGGTATCCGCGGTTTCGCCAGACTGTGACAAGGTGATCATCAGGCTGTTACGACGCACGGCAGATTTGCGATAGCGGAATTCAGAGGCGATTTCGACGTCGCACGGAATACCTGCCAGCGATTCAAACCAGTAGCGGGAAACCATACCGGAGTTATAAGAAGTACCACAGGCGAGGATCTGAATATGCTCAACCTTCGACAGCAGTTCGTCGGCGTTCGGTCCCAGCTCGCTTAAATCAACCTGACCGTGGCTGATGCGTCCGGTAAGGGTGTTTTTGATCGCGTTCGGCTGTTCGTAGATCTCTTTCTGCATGTAGTGACGGTAAATACCTTTATCGCCCGCGTCATATTGCAGATTGGATTCGATATCCTGACGTTTTACTTCCGCGCCAGTTTTATCGAAGATGTTTACCGAACGGCGAGTGATTTCCGCAATATCGCCCTCTTCAAGGAAGATAAAGCGACGGGTCACCGGCAGCAGCGCCAGCTGGTCAGAAGCGATAAAGTTTTCGCCCATACCCAGACCAATCACCAGCGGGCTACCAGAACGTGCCGCCAGCAGAGTATCCGGGTGACGGGAATCCATAATTACCGTACCGTACGCACCACGCAGTTGCGGAATAGCACGCAGAACAGCCTCACGCAGAGTACCGCCCTGTTTCAGCTCCCAGTTCACCAGATGGGCAATCACTTCGGTGTCGGTTTCAGAAACGAAGGTATATCCACGCGCTTTCAACTCTTCACGCAGCGGTTCATGGTTTTCGATGATGCCGTTATGCACCACCACAATGTGTTCAGAAACATGCGGATGCGCATTCACTTCTGAAGGTTCACCGTGGGTCGCCCAGCGAGTGTGAGCAATACCGGTACCGCCATGCAGAGGATGTTCTTCCGCTGCCTGAGCCAGCATCTGGACTTTACCGAGGCGACGCAGGCGGGTCATATGACCTTCTGCATCAACAACGGCCAGACCGGCAGAGTCATATCCGCGGTATTCCAGACGACGTAAACCTTCAAGAAGGATTTCTGCTACATCACGTTGCGCGATCGCGCCAACAATTCCACACATAGTTTTTGATTCCGATTTATATCGTTGTCGGTCAACCTGTATGCCCGTTTTTTCGGGCGCCCCGAGCCTTGTAGAGAGTGGGGTTATTTTTATAGTTACTGCTTGTGGGAGGGAGATTATGTTATCTCCTCATCCCATGTGACCGGGTTAGCCGGCCAGAATCACTTTTTCTTTACCGGACGACGCCAGCCTTCTTTCTGAGTTTGCGGTACACGGCTGATAGCTAATGCATTTTCGCCGACATTACGCGTCACAGTTGTACCCGCAGCAATGGTTGCACCTTTGCCTACTGTTACCGGGGCCACCAGCTGAGTGTCGGAACCGACAAACACATCGTCGCCGATAATGGTCTTAAATTTATTCGCACCGTCGTAGTTGCAGGTAATGGTTCCCGCGCCGATGTTAACGTTATCGCCAATTTCCGCATCGCCCAGGTAAGTCAGATGACCAGCTTTGGAGCCTTTACCCAGACGCGCTTTTTTCATCTCAACGAAGTTACCGACGTGTGCACCTTCCAGCAACTCAGCACCAGGACGCAAACGGGCAAACGGGCCAATGGTACAGGCCGCTGCCAGATTCGCATCTTCCACAACGGTATACGGGCTAATTTCGCAATCATCGCCAATCACGCTGTTTTTAATCACGCAACCGGTGCCGATTTTCACGCGATGACCGAGAGTCACGTTGCCCTCGATGATAACGTTAGTATCAATTTCAACATCGCGCCCGTGAGTAAGCGTACCACGCAGATCAAAACGCGCCGGATCGCGCAGCATAACGCCTGCTAACAGCAGTTTTTCAGCCTGTTCGGACTGATAAACACGCTCCAGACGGGAGAGTTGCAGGCGGTTATTCACGCCTTCTACTTCGCTTAAACGTTGCGGATGAACGGCGACGATTTCACGCCCTTCCTGATACGCCAGTGCAATAATGTCGGTGATGTAGTATTCGCCCTGAGCATTATTGTTGGTCAGCTTCGCCAGCCAGCGTTTCATATCTGCGCCGTTAGCGATCAGAATGCCGGTGTTGATCTCCTGAATCTGACGCTGCTCGTCGGTGGCATCTTTGTGCTCAACAATGCCGGTAACTTTGCCGTTTTCACGGGTGATACGTCCATAACCGGTCGGATCATCCAGTTTCACCGTCAGCAGACCAATGCCACCCTGCGGTTTAGCATCACGCAGACGCTGGAGTGTTTCGACAGAGATCAGCGGCACGTCGCCGTAGAGCATTAAAATGTCTTCATCATCGGCAAAGAAAGGTGCAGCCTGCTGCATTGCATGACCAGTACCCAGCTGTTCTGCCTGAAGCACCCAGTTCAGGTTGTCGTCTTTCAGCGCCTGTTTTAGCAGATCGCCGCCGTGACCGTACACCAGGTGAACGTGCGCTGCGCCTAATTCATTCGCAGCATCAATGACATGCTGAACCATCGCTTTCCCGGCAAGGGTATGCAGCACTTTCGGAAGATCGGAATACATGCGCGTGCCTTTACCTGCGGCAAGGATCACTACGCTCATAGCATTATTCAACATACGCGTCCTGACTGTAATTTGAGAACGAATTTAAACCGCTTCACCTTGAAAAAACTACATTTTTTTCATCGTGAAATGGACAGAGGATAAATTGTTCAATAACGGATTATCCCCGCTGACGAAAGCGCCATTTTCGACCATCGTCACGCCTTTTGTCTGCAGAAAATTAAGGCAGTACCTTCATTTAAGCGTCAGGTGGATGTTTTTGCTCTTATTTCGATCAATGAATAAACGGGAAAACAGGGGGTTTTATATCAGCAGGATCTATGTGAACGCTATTCAGGACGGGTCACACGCGCAAAAAAAAAGCCAGCCTGTTTCCAGACTGGCTTTTGTGCTTTTCAAGCCGGTGTTACATCGCTTTTTTGGTCAACTCGATAACGCGCAGCTGCGCGATCGCTTTGGCCAGTTCCGCAGACGCCTGAGCGTAATCTACGTCGCCGTGAGAGCTGCTAATGTGCTCTTCAGCCTTACGTTTCGCTTCCATGGCTCGCGCTTCGTCGAGATCCTGGCCGCGAATTGCGGTGTCGGCCAGAACGGTCACGTTGCCAGGCTGCACTTCAAGAATGCCGCCAGACAGATAGATAAACTCTTCGTGACCGTGCTGTTTCACGATGCGAATCATACCAGGCTTAATGGCGGTGAGCAGCGGTGCGTGGCCAGGGTAGATCCCCAGTTCACCTTCGCTACCCGTTACCTGGATTTTCTCGACCAGACCAGAGAACATTTGTTGCTCTGCGCTGACGACGTCCAGGTGGTAAGTCATTGCCATATCACCCTCCGATTAAGGCGTTAAAGTTTTTTGGCTTTTTCCACAGCTTCTTCGATGGAACCGACCATATAGAACGCCTGCTCCGGCAGGTGATCGTATTCGCCTTCCATGATGCCTTTAAAGCCACGGATGGTGTCTTTCAGGGAGACGTATTTACCCGGAGAACCGGTGAATACTTCTGCCACGAAGAACGGCTGGGACAGGAAGCGCTGGATCTTACGAGCACGCGCTACCACCAGTTTGTCTTCTTCAGACAGTTCATCCATACCCAGGATGGCGATGATGTCTTTCAGTTCCTGATAACGTTGCAGGATGGACTGAACGCCACGCGCGGTGTCGTAGTGTTCCTGACCAACCACCAGCGGGTCCAGCTGACGGCTGGTGGAGTCCAACGGGTCAACGGCCGGGTAGATACCCAGAGACGCGATCTGACGGCTCAGTACCACGGTTGCGTCAAGGTGCGCAAAGGTGGTTGCCGGAGACGGGTCAGTCAAGTCATCCGCAGGTACGTATACTGCCTGTACGGAGGTGATAGAACCGGTTTTGGTGGAGGTGATACGTTCCTGCAGAACGCCCATCTCTTCCGCCAGGGTCGGCTGATAACCTACCGCTGAAGGCATACGGCCCAGCAGTGCGGATACTTCCGTACCGGCCAGGGTGTAACGATAGATGTTGTCAACGAACAGCAGAACGTCACGACCTTCGTCACGGAATTTCTCAGCCATGGTCAGACCGGTCAGAGCTACGCGAAGACGGTTTCCCGGCGGCTCGTTCATCTGGCCATACACCAGGGATACTTTGTCGATAACGTTGGAGTCGGTCATTTCGTGGTAGAAGTCGTTACCCTCACGAGTACGTTCACCTACGCCCGCAAACACAGAGTAACCGGAGTGCTCGATCGCGATGTTACGAATGAGCTCCATCATGTTTACGGTTTTACCTACACCCGCACCACCGAACAGACCAACTTTACCGCCCTTAGCGAACGGACACATCAGGTCGATAACTTTGATACCGGTTTCCAGCAGTTCCTGAGAGTTTGACAGCTCTTCGTAGGAAGGTGCTGCGCGGTGAATCGCCCAACGTTCTTCTTCACCGATCTCGCCTTTCATGTCGACCGGTTCACCCAGTACGTTCATGATACGGCCCAGAGTCGCTTTACCTACCGGGACTTCGATCGGGTGTTCGAGGTCTTTTACATCCAGACCGCGACGCAGACCGTCGGAGGAACCCATTGCGATGGTACGCACGATACCGCCGCCGAGCTGCTGCTGAACTTCCAGCACCAGACGCTCATTACCATTTTGCACCTCAAGAGCATCGTACACGCGCGGTACGGCATCCTGAGGGAATTCGACGTCAACTACGGCGCCGATTACCTGGACAATCTTTCCAGTAGCCATCTTAAATCCTCTACGAAATAACCTGTTTAAACCGCGGCGGCCCCCGAGACGATCTCGGTGAGTTCCTGAGTAATGCTGGCCTGACGAGCTTTGTTGTATACCAACTGCAGCTCTTTAATCAGGCTGCCGCCATTGTCGGTCGCGGCTTTCATCGCCACCATACGGGCGGCCTGCTCGCTGGCCAGGTTTTCAACCACGCCCTGATAAACCTGAGATTCGACATAACGACGCAGCAGGGTATCCAGCAACGCCTTCGGATCGGGTTCGTACAGGTAATCCCAGGATTTATGTTTCAGATCATCATCATCTGATGCCGGTAACGGCAGCAGCTGGCTGATGGTCGGAACCTGAGACATGGTGTTAATAAATTTGTTGCTGACAATGTAAAGCTTGTCCAGACGGCCTTCGTCGTAGGCCTGCAACATCACTTTTACCGGACCGATCAGTTCGGACAGGGAAGGGTTATCCCCCATGCCGGTGACCTGGGCAACAACATTGCCGCCCACGGAGTTGAAGAACGACACGCCTTTCGAGCCGATCATTGCGAGGTCGCATTGAACGCCTTTGTCGGTCCAGGTCTTCATTTCCGCCAGCAGTTTTTTGAACAGGTTAATGTTCAAACCACCGCACAAACCACGGTCGGTCGACACCACCAGGTAGCCCACGCGTTTAACGTCGCGGTCTTCCAGGTAAGGGTGCTTATATTCCAGATTACCGTGTGCAAGGTGACCAATCACTTTGCGCATGGTTTCTGCATAAGGACGGCTGGCCGCCATGCGATCCTGCGATTTACGCATTTTGGAAGCGGCGACCATCTCCATCGCTTTAGTGATCTTTTGCGTGTTCTGGACGCTTGCGATCTTACTACGTATCTCTTTTGCGCCGGCCATGAGCTTCTCCTCAATGCCTTGCGGCCTGCCCTAAGGCAAGCCGCCAGACGTTACCAGGATTGGGTTGCTTTGAAGGAATCGAGGATGCCTTTCAGCTTGCCTTCGATTTCGTCGTTGTAGCCACCGGTCTGGTTGATCTCTTGCATCAACGGAGCGTGATCACGGTCGACGTAAGCCAGCAGAGCGGCTTCGAAGCTGCCGATTTTCGACAGTTCAACATCCGCCAGGTAACCACGTTCTGCTGCGAACAGAACCAGAGACTGTTGCGCAACGGACATCGGCGCATACTGTTTCTGTTTCAGCAGTTCGGTCACTTTCTGACCGTGGTCAAGCTGCTTACGAGTTGCATCGTCAAGGTCGGATGCAAACTGAGAGAACGCTGCCAGTTCACGATACTGTGCCAGAGCGGTACGGATACCACCGGACAGTTTTTTCATGATCTTGGTCTGTGCTGCACCACCAACACGGGATACGGAAATACCCGGGTTAACCGCAGGACGAATACCGGCGTTGAACAGGTTGGTTTCCAGGAAGATCTGACCATCGGTAATGGAGATTACGTTGGTCGGAACGAACGCAGAAACGTCACCCGCCTGAGTTTCGATAATCGGCAGCGCAGTCAGAGAACCGGTTTTCCCTTTCACTTCACCTTTGGTGAAAGCTTCAACGTATTCGGCGTTAACACGCGCAGCACGCTCCAGCAGACGAGAGTGGAGGTAGAATACGTCGCCCGGGAATGCTTCACGTCCTGGCGGACGACGGAGCAGCAGGGAGATCTGACGGTAAGCAACAGCCTGTTTAGACAGGTCATCGTAAATGATCAGCGCATCTTCACCGCGGTCACGGAAGTATTCGCCCATTGCGCAACCAGCATACGGTGCCAGGTATTGCAGTGCAGCGGATTCAGAGGCGGTTGCTACCACAACGATGGTGTTAGCCAGTGCGCCGTGCTCTTCCAGTTTACGTACCACGTTAGAAATGGTGGACGCTTTCTGGCCGATAGCGACATAGATACATTTGATACCGGAATCGCGCTGGTTGATGATGGCATCGATAGCCAGTGCGGTTTTACCGGTCTGACGGTCACCGATGATCAATTCACGCTGACCACGACCGATTGGGATCATGGAGTCAACGGCTTTATAACCGGTCTGTACCGGCTGATCTACGGACTGACGTTCGATAACGCCCGGAGCGATTGCTTCTACAGCAGAGAAGCCGTCGTGATCCAGCGGACCTTTACCGTCGATTGGTGCACCCAGAGTGTTAACCACACGGCCCAGCAGGCCACGGCCAACCGGAACTTCCAGGATACGGCCAGTACACTTAACTTTCATGCCTTCGGCAAGGTCAGCGTACGGACCCATAACAACCGCACCTACAGAGTCGCGCTCGAGGTTCAGTGCGATAGCGTAACGGTTACCCGGCAGGGAGATCATTTCACCCTGCATACAATCGGCCAGGCCGTGAATGCGGATAACACCGTCACTTACAGAAACAATAGTACCTTCGTTGTGAGCTTCACTCACAACATTGAACTGAGCAATGCGCTGCTTGATCAGTTCGCTGATTTCGGTGGAATTCAGTTGCATGCTCCAGTCCCCTTAAGACTGCAAGACGTCTGCAAGGCGCTCAAGACGACCGCGTACGCTGCCATCAATGACCATATCACCCGCTCGGATGATAACGCCTGCCATTACAGACTTATCGATTTTGCAATTCAGCTTAACTTTGCGTGACAGACGTTTTTCCATCGCAGCAGAAATTTTCGCGAGCTGTTGTTCACTCAGTGCGGCAGCGGAAATGACGTCTACCTCAGCGGTAGCCTCACTCACGGCACGAAGGTGAATAAACTGCTCCAGAACATCCGGGAGCGCGTTAAGACGACCATTTTCAGCCATTACCCGAATAAGGTTCTGACCGTTTTCGTCCAGTTGCTCACCACAAACTGCGATAAACGACTCGGCGAGCGTTTCTGGCGCCAGTGCGCCAGAGAGAAGCTCTGCCATTTGTTCGTTTTTGGTTACCTCGGCGGCAAACGCCAGCATGTCCTGCCAGCGTTCTACACTTTGGTGTTCGACGGCAAAGTCAAAAGCTGCTTTGGCGTAGGGGCGAGCTACCGTAATAAATTCAGACATCAGCCCCTCCCTCCTTACAGTTCAGCGACAAGTTTATCCACGATGTCGCTGTTAGCAGCTTCATCCACGGAACGTTCGATGATCTTCTCGGCGCCAGCAACAGCCAGGATAGCAACTTGCTTACGCAGCTCTTCACGGGCACGTTTACGCTCGGCTTCAATTTCCGCCTGCGCCTGGGCCACGATTTTAGTACGTTCCTGTTCTGCCTCAGCTTTCGCTTCGTCCAGAATCTGCGAGCGGCGTTTGTTTGCCTGCTCGATGATTACCTGGGCTTCCGCTTTCGCTTTTTTCAGCTGGTCGGTCGCGCTGGCCTTTGCAAGGTCAAGGTCCTTATGTGCTCGTTCTGCGGAAGCAAGGCCGTCAGCAATTTCTTTTTGACGTTTTTCGATGGCTGCCATTAACGGCGGCCATACGTACTTCATGCAGAACAGAACGAACAGGACAAACGCGATGGCCTGGCCGAGGATTGTTGCGTTAAGATTCACAGCACAATGCCTCTATTTAGTTAACGTTCTGATATTGCTCTTTAAATAAAAGCAACGCTTACTACGCGACAGCGAACATCACGTACAGACCCAGACCTACAGCGATCATCGGGATAGCATCCACCAGACCCATAACGATAAAGAACTGAGTACGCAGCAGAGGAATCAGATCAGGTTGACGCGCTGCGCCTTCCAGGAATTTACCCCCGAGGATGCCGATACCGATCGCAGCACCGATTGCCGCCAGACCCATCATCACAGCGGCAGCCATGTACAGCAGATCCATATTCAGGTTTTCCATGACAGTCTCCAGTTTGTTTCAGTTAAAACGTAGTAGTGTTGGTAAATTAATGTTCTTCAGACGCCATCGACAGATAGACGATCGTCAGAACCATGAAGATGAAGGCTTGCAGCGTAATGATCAGGATGTGGAAAATGGCCCACGGCACATTCAGGATCCACTGTGACCACCACGGCAACAGACCAGCAATCAGAATGAAAATCAGCTCACCGGCATACATGTTACCGAACAGTCGCAAACCGAGTGAAACTGGTTTGGACAGCAGGCTTACCCCTTCAAGGATTAAGTTGACAGGAATGAACGCCCAGTGATTGAACGGCTGCAGCGTCAACTCTTTCGTGAAGCCGCCGATGCCTTTCATTTTGATGCTGTAGAACAGAATCAGGATAAATACGCCCAGTGCCATAGACAGCGTTACGTTCACGTCCGCAGACGGAACCACACGCAGTGCAGGCAGCCCCAGTACATGTTCAGCAATGTACGGCAGCAGGTCGATAGGCAGTAAATCCATCAGGTTCATCAGGAATACCCAGACGAAAATCGTCAGGGCCAGCGGAGCAATCAGCTTGCTTTTGCCATGGTACATGTCTTTCACGCTACCATTAACAAAGCCGATCACCAGCTCAATCGCGGTCTGAAACTTACCTGGCACACCGCTGGTCGCCTTTTTGGCTACGCTACGGAATAAAACCAGGAACAACAGACCCAGCACCACCGAGAAGAACATGGAGTCAATATTGATTGTCCAGAAGGTGGCTGGGGGGTTTTGTGGATCCACCAGCGAGAATGTACGCAGGTCCAGCTGAAGGTTATTCAGGTGGTGTCCTATGTAATCCTGCGGCGTCATATTTTCTGAAGCCATGATGCCTTTTACCCTTTGTTGTTAATTACAGCCGGTGCCAGTATCTGAACCACCAGCACCAAAACCCACGTAACGATCAGCGGCAAGAATACCGCCTTTAAAACCGCCAACGCCACCACCAGTAACACCAACATCGCCAGAACTTTGAAAGCTTCGCCAAATGCGAATGTCCAGGCCACTCGGCCTTTCGCTGGTGTATGCGCCTGGTGACGCCAGGCAAATATCATAAACAAAACGTTAGGCAGAAAGACTGCCAGGCCCCCGCTTATTGCAGAGACGCCCCAGAAGGGGTCTTTGAGGCTGAACAGCAATCCACTTGCTATCACCACCAGTAACTGAACGAGCAGAAGCTTCCGAGCAACGTTTCGACTCACGAGCGACACAGACATCACGTTTTTCACTCCTGCTCCCTTCGAGGTATGCCGCGTGTCGTATAAAACTTTCTTTAAGGCTTAGAGTCAAGCATCAAAAAGCGGTCAAATTATACGGTGCGCCCCCGTGATTTCAAACAATAAGTAGCCAAAAGGTGAATAAATGTTTAAATATTTTTCCAGTGCATACAATTGCGACTTTTCTGCTAACCCTGTTCGATCATGAAAAACTGTAAATAACGCGTAAACACTGGTGATAAAGCGTGCTTCAGATCACATATTGCGCATGTTCGCGCACAGCATATTTATTTACTTGGCAAATGATGCCTTTGCAAGTTTATGATATTTCAGTCTAAAAACAGATACTGTTTTAATAAATGGCATTTACACAACAAAAACCACCCATTGACATTTTTAATAATGTTTTAACAGCCAATGATGGTTCTTAGCGCCGATTTTTAGCAGACTGATATTTTCACTAATGACTTATTTTCTGCTTACCAAAAAAAGCCACGTTATCTTGTTGATGCAAAAGAGTGAACGTGGCGTTAAATGTAACCAGTTATATCAGTAGAAAACCTGGTTGTTGTTAACAGTCTAACCGGTCAATTTTTTATGATTTTTTTGATAAAAATTAAATTTTATTTGCTTTAATCACCACCAGATGGCGTTCGCCATCCAGGGCAGGAACCTGAAGTTTAACCACTGATTCAACCTGATATTCTTCGGGCAACAAAGCGATTTCATCTTCCGGCATTTGCCCTTTCAGCGCGTAGAAACGGCCTTGCTCACCAGGAAGATGGTGACACCAGCTCACCATATCGTTCAGAGAGGCAAAAGCGCGGCTAATTACGCCATCAAATGGCGGCTCTGAAGGAAACTCTTCTACCCTGCTCTGTACTGGCTCAATATTCTCCAGTTTAAGCTCATGTTGCACCTGACGAAGGAAACGCACGCGTTTACCAAGGCTATCCAACAGAGTGAAATGGGCTTCAGGACGCACGATAGAGAGTGGAATGCCAGGCAGTCCAGGACCGGTGCCGACATCGATAAACCGTTCACCTTGCAGATACGGTGCCACCACAATGCTATCGAGAATATGGCGTACCAGCATCTCATTAGGATCGCGGACCGAAGTCAGGTTGTACGCTTTGTTCCATTTATGCAGCATATTCACGTAGGCAATAAGCTGGTTTTTCTGGTGATCGGTAAGCGAAATACCTGCGTCTTTCAGCAGTAAGGAGAGTTTGTTGAGCACGGTGATTACCTGTTCTTGATGCGTTGCCTGGTAAGCGGGTGCTTACCAGGCATTTTTAATGCGTTATGCGCTACGACGCAGCATACCCTGTTTTTTCAGCCACACCAGCAGAATGGAGATGGCCGCAGGCGTGACGCCAGAAATACGTGAAGCCTGGCCGATAGAGGCCGGTTTGTGATCGTTAAGTTTGGCGATCACTTCGTTAGAAAGACCGGATACCTGGCGGTAATCCAGTGTCGCGGGTAGCAGGGTGTTCTCGTTACGCAGCTGCTTTTCGATCTCATCTTGCTGGCGCGCGATATAACCTTCGTATTTAACCTGAATCTCAACCTGTTCCGCCGCCTGTTCGTCTGTCAACGCAGGGGCAAACGGCGTCAGCGTGGTTAATTTTTCATAAGTCATTTCCGGACGACGCAGCAGATCTTCACCACTGGCTTCACGGGAAAGCGGCGCAGTCAGGTGAGCATTCACTTCGGCTGCAGCTTCCGCCGACGGGGTTACCCAGGTCGATTTCAGACGCTGACGCTCACGCTCGATATTCTCAAGTTTCTCGTTAAAGCGCGCCCAACGTTCGTCATCCACCAGGCCCAGTTCACGACCGATTTCAGTCAAACGCAGATCCGCATTATCTTCGCGCAGCATCAGACGATATTCTGCGCGCGAGGTAAACATACGATACGGTTCTTTGGTTCCTAAAGTGCACAGGTCATCAACCAGTACGCCGAGATAGGCCTGAGAACGCGCCGGAGCCCAACCTTCTTTGTCAGCAGACAGACGGGCAGCGTTAAGACCGGCCAGCAAACCTTGCGCAGCGGCTTCTTCGTAACCGGTAGTGCCGTTAATCTGACCAGCAAAGAACAGCCCCTGGATAAACTTGCTCTCCAGCGTCGGTTTCAGGTCGCGTGGATCGAAGAAGTCATACTCAATGGCATAACCCGGACGCACGATCTTCGCGTTTTCCATCCCCTGCATGGAGCGGACGATTTGCATCTGCACATCGAACGGCAGGCTGGTGGAGATACCGTTCGGATAAATTTCGTTAGAGGTCAGCCCTTCCGGTTCAAGGAAGATCTGATGCTGATTTCTGTCGGCGAAGCGCATGACTTTGTCTTCGATCGACGGGCAGTAGCGTGGGCCGACACCTTCGATCACCCCTGCGTACATTGGGCTACGATCGAGGTTACTGCGGATCACATCATGGGTTTTCTCGTTGGTATGGGTGATATAACACGGCACCTGCTGTGGATGCTGGGACGCATTGCCCATAAAAGAGAATACCGGCATTGGGTTATCGCCATGCTGTTGCGCAAGCACGCTAAAGTCGATGGTTCGAGCATCAATACGCGGTGGTGTCCCGGTTTTCAGACGACCAACGCGTAGCGGAAGTTCACGCAAACGGCGAGAAAGCGGAATGGACGGCGGATCACCAGCACGGCCACCGCTGTAGTTATCCAGACCGATATGAATTTTACCGTCGAGGAACGTCCCAACGGTGAGCACAACGGCTTTGGCACGGAACTTCAGTCCCATTTGGGTAACAGCACCGACCACGCGATCGTTTTCGACAATAAGATCTTCAACCGCCTGCTGGAAGATCATCAGATTCGGTTGGTTCTCCAGCGCCGTACGTACCGCCTGACGGTAGAGCACACGATCCGCCTGAGCTCGGGTAGCGCGAACCGCCGGTCCTTTACTTGCGTTTAGTATCCTAAACTGGATACCCGCCTGATCGATCGCTTTCGCCATCAGACCGCCGAGTGCATCCACTTCTTTTACCAGATGTCCCTTCCCAATACCGCCGATCGCCGGGTTGCAGCTCATCTGCCCCAGAGTGTCGATATTGTGTGTCAAAAGCAGAGTCTGTTGACCCATACGCGCCGCGGCCATCGCGGCCTCGGTGCCTGCATGACCCCCGCCAATGATGATGACGTCAAAAGGATCCGGATAAAACATGGTGATTGCCTCGCATAACGCGGTATGAAAATGGATTGAAGCCCGGGCCGTGGATTCTACTCAACTTTGTCGGCTTGAGAAAGACCTGGGATCCTGGGTATTAAAAAGAAGATCTATTTATTTAGAGATCTGTTCTATTGTGATCTCTTATTAGGATCGCACTGCCCTGTGGATAACAAGGATCCGACTTTTAAGATCAACAACCTGGAAAGGATCATTAACTGTGAATGATCGGTGATCCTGGACCGTATAAGCTGGGATCAGAATGAGGGGTTATACACAACTCAAAAACTGAACAACAGTTGTTCTTTGGATAACTACCGGTTGATCCAAGCTTCCTGACAGAGTTATCCACAGTAGATCGCACGATCTGTATACTTATTTGAGCAAATTAATCCACGATCCCAGCCATTCTTCTGCCGGATCTTCCGGAATGTCGTGATCAAGAATGTTGATCTTCAGTGTTTCGCCCGTCTGTTTTGCACCGGAATTTTTGAGTTCTGCCTCGAGTTTATCGATAGCCCCACAAAAGGTGTCATATTCACGACTACCAATACCGATTGCGCCAAAGCGGACCGCAGAAAGATCGGGCTTCTGTTCCTGCAATGCTTCATAGAAAGGAGAAAGGTTGTCCGGAATATCTCCGGCACCGTGGGTGGAGCTGATAACCAGCCAGATCCCCGAGACAGATAAATCTTCCAACAGCGGACCGTGCAGCGTTTCGGTGGTAAAACCCGCCTCTTCCAGCTTTTCAGCCAGGTGTTCTGCTACATATTCGGCACCGCCGAGGGTGCTGCCGCTGATAAGAGTGATATCTGCCATAAACCGCCACCTTTATTAAGAGTGGCGTATTGTACGCTGTGAACGCGTTGGGATCTACCTGTGGAAAAGTATGGGATTAAAAAAGCCGATCAGGGCTTGATGGTACGCATGATCGGGTTCTGCAGGACGATCAGTGTCTCGGTGGACTGAATTTCATCAATTGTTTGGATCTTGTTGATAAGTACATGCTGGAGAGCATCGATCGAACGGCACATCACTTTTATAAAGATGCTGTAGTGGCCGGTTGTGTAATAGGCTTCAGTGACTTCATCGAGGCTTTCCAGTTTCGCCAGCGCGGAAGGATAGTCTTTGGCGCTCTTTAATATAATGCCGATAAAGCAGCCTACGTCATAACCGAGCTGCTTCGGGCTGACATCAATACGCGCCCCGGTAATGATCCCCGCCTGCTTCATTTTCTCTACTCGAACGTGAATCGTCCCCGGACTGACGCCAAATTGTTTCGCCAGTTCGGCGTAAGCGGTGCGCGCATTGCCCATTAATGCTTCCAGGATGCCACGGTCCAGATTGTCGATCAGATAATTTTCCATAGGATTTTCTTATGCGGATTGATGATTCATTCTATTTTAGCCTTCTTTTTTAATGAATCAAAAGTGAGTTAGGCTTTTTATTGAATGATTATTGCATGTGTGTCGGTTTTTGTTGCTTAATCATAAGCAACAGGACGCAGGAGTATAAAAAATGAAAACCGCTTACATTGCCAAACAACGCCAAATTAGCTTCGTGAAATCTCACTTTTCTCGTCAACTGGAAGAACGTCTGGGGCTGATCGAAGTCCAGGCGCCGATTCTTAGCCGTGTGGGGGATGGCACGCAGGATAACTTGTCGGGCTGTGAAAAAGCGGTACAGGTAAAAGTGAAAGCTCTGCCTGATGCCCAGTTCGAAGTGGTTCATTCACTGGCGAAGTGGAAACGTCAGACCTTAGGGCAACACGACTTCAGCGCGGGCGAAGGGCTGTACACGCACATGAAAGCCCTTCGCCCCGATGAAGACCGTCTTTCTCCGTTGCACTCGGTCTATGTTGACCAGTGGGACTGGGAACGCGTAATGGGCGACGGTGAGCGTCAATTCTCGACGCTGAAAAGCACGGTAGAGGCGATCTGGGCGGGAATTAAAGCAACCGAAGCTGCGGTTAACGAAGAGTTTGGCCTGGCACCGTTCCTGCCGGATCAGATCCACTTCGTACACAGCCAGGAGTTACTGTCTCGTTATCCGGATCTCGATGCCAAAGGGCGTGAGCGGGCGATTGCGAAAGATCTTGGCGCGGTATTCCTCGTCGGGATTGGCGGCAAGCTGAGCGATGGTCATCGCCACGACGTGCGCGCACCGGATTATGATGACTGGAGCACCCCGTCAGAGCTGGGCCATGCGGGGCTGAACGGCGATATTCTGGTGTGGAACCCTGTACTGGAAGATGCGTTTGAGCTTTCTTCCATGGGGATCCGCGTGGATGCCGACACGTTGAAGCATCAGTTGGCGCTGACCGGTGATGAAGATCGTCTGCAGCTGGAATGGCATCAGGCGCTGCTGCGCGGTGAAATGCCGCAGACCATCGGCGGCGGTATCGGCCAGTCTCGTTTGACCATGCTGCTGCTGCAACTGCCGCATATCGGCCAGGTTCAGTGTGGTGTATGGCCAGCTGCTGTTCGCGAGAGCGTCCCTTCTCTGCTGTAATAATTTATCGCCGCCAGCGTCTGAGCAGGCGGCTTCGCATCCCGGTATCAAAGCGCCAGATATGATCGAAAATGCGCATGATGCCGGGTTTGCCGTGTGCCGACATCGCCACGGCATGAAAGCGATGCTGATGTACCCGCTGCAGCTCTTTCACTTTACTCGTCACGTCGTCAGGCAACCGCTGAGCGATAAAATCAGAAATCACCACCGCATCGGCATCAAACCATTCCCTGCTTTGCAAGCGTTCCATAATGGCGCGAAAACAACTGGCAAGATCGGTGCCGCCACGAAACTGCTGGCTTAAAAAACGGATTGCTTGTTCGATGCCTTGTGGGCCTGAAAGCTCATAACGGACGATCTCGGTGGAAAATAGCATAATATAGCAGCGCCGGTTTTCAGCGAGAGCAATGCGCATCAAAGCCAGGCAGAACGCTTTCGCACACTGTTCATTAAAGCCGCCCATTGAGCCGGAAGTATCCACGCAGACAATAAACGGTCCGCGCGGCTGTTCGTCGTAATCTTTATGCACCACCGGGCGTTCGATCACTTTTTCACGCCACGACTCACCGTGCAGGCGATAGGTGAGCAACTGTTTTTCCACCAGCCGACGGTAAAACTCATACTCCAGTTCCGTTATCCCTAGTGTCGCCAGTTCTGGCGGCAGAAGACGTAAAATATCATCGCTTTGTTGCAGACCATCAACCTGCTCAGGAACCGTCGCCGGTTCGCGCACCATGGTGCGGAAGGTTTCCATCTGCGCATCGTTGCGCGGTATTGATTTGGCTTCCCGGGAACGCCCCAGCTGTTCTGCCAGGCGTTTCAGTTCCGGCTGTTCGTTAAGAAATTCACCGTATTTCACAATCAACTGATAGTCGCCACGTTTAAGCTGACCGGCGCTCATATCCCACAGACGACCAGCTGCGGTATTGTTATCTGCGAGAATCGGTTCAAGTTGTCCGCTCAGCGTCATGCGTTCCTGAACTTCACTCAACAGTTGTTCGCGTTCTTCTTCTAATAACTGTTGATTTAACGTCGTTGCTTGCACGATCAGACTTAAACGCCAACGCTGGAGGAAAAGCGTGTGTAACGCTGAAGTGATCGTGCTGTTAGCATCAACCAACTGTCGGGCTTGTTCTGCCCATGGGGAATTCAGACGATGCAGTAAGTCCAGGATCTGTGGTAGCTGCACAATAAACTGCGGCGTGGAGAGGAGCTGGCTTTGCTGATAGCACATCACCTCTTCGGTGAGTTCCGGCGGGACTCGGGCATCTTTCAGCCGACTGCGCAGCGCCTCACGCCAGCGGGGAACATCATCAGTGATTGCTGCCTTCAGGCGTGGGAATTTTTCAAAGAAGACCGCTAGCTGCGGTGAGGCCAGCAGCGCGATGATCATCTCTTCGATCAATCCCTCTTCGCTGACGGCCAGCATCACATTAAGCGTATCCAGCGTTAGCATTGTTGTGCCTGGCGAATCTGTGCGCCGACATCCTGTAGGCTGGCTTCAATGCGACCTAACCAGTCGCCAGGGATAAACAGACATTTTTGCTGTTCGCTGAATAAAGCGTGTTGCTTACGCCAGTCGCTTTCAAGCTCTTCCAGTTGTTGTTTTATTTCACCTGGCAGACCTTCAGCCGATGAACCGGGAAGAGCCAGCGTACTGCCTTGTAAACTTACATCGCGTACAACAAGATGTTGGGTGCTATCAACTTCCAGATTCAGTTTCTGGGCAAAGCCGATACCGTTCAGTTTGCCGCGAATTTCACCACCTTTACTCAGCCACTGTTCCAGCGCGCTACGCTCAAAGGAGATATGAACCACTTCCATATCATGCAGTTTTAACGTTTTTTGCAGCAGCAGAGTCAGAGTGGAAGCAGTAACGTTAACAGGGAGTTGATACTGCTGACGACGGCTGAAAATGCCGCCCAGACGAATTACCGTTAAGGCTGTTTTATCACTTTGTTGCTGCTGGAGTTGCAGGTGACGTTGCACAATCGCGCCAAGGCGAGTCAACATCCCTTGCTGTTGCCAGGCGTGACCGGTCATCAATACATCAATTTGTTGTTGTATCAAATTCAGGCTTTGCGCGTCATACCACAGGCAATCTTTCAGCAAAATGAGATCTACCGGGGCAACAGCACTGCGACCGCTAAAAAAGGCGCTGGCCTGCAATAAGCGGATCGCTTTTTTCCAGCGACGATCCGAGACATAAGGCGCATCCGGTAATTTATCCAGTTGCTGGCGCAGCATAAAAATCAGCTCAAATACATGATCGGGCAGCGTAATTTCACCAATCTCTTTCTGCCAGCGTTCATATTCTTCATCTGTGACCTGCAAGGCATCAGGAACCGGATTGTCGTTTTCATCCTGTTGACTGGTCAGCATGGAGCGGAAATTCGCTTTATCCTGCACTTTATCTAACCACAGACGAATCAGCATGCGGTCATATAACGCTTCCAGACTGCTGTCTGCTTCCGGCAGCTCGTTGGAGGCCGCCACCAGTAGACGCATCGGGATTTTTTCTACGTGTGCACCGTTGCGGAACTGGCGCTCGTTAATGGCGGTGAGCAAGGTATTAAGAATTGCCGGGCCCGCTTTCCAGATCTCATCCAGAAAGACAATTTCTGCTTCCGGCAGGTAACCGCTGGTTAAACGTTCATAGCGCCCTTCATCTTTTAGCGCCTGAATAGAAAGGGGACCAAAAACTTCTTCCGGCGTGGAGAAGCGAGTCATCAGATATTCAAACGCGCGGGCATTCTGAAAGGCGAATTTTAAGCGCCGGGCGATCAAACTTTTGGCAATACCTGGCGGGCCAAGGAGGAACACACTTTCACCACTTAATGCCGCTAATAAACACAAGCGGATGGCGTGGCTACGTTCATAAAGCCCCTTTTCCAACGAACTGCTCAGGCGGGAAATTCTTTCCGCTAATAAATGAGGGTGAGCCATAATGAAGTGGCGTCCTTTCGTCAAAAGTTCTGCGTAAATTGCGAGTATAGACGTTTCTTGCTGGTGGCTAAAATAGTCTCAAAGGGGGGGTATTTTTCTTTGAGCCAGGTTAATGTGGCCGCATTTAGGAGTACGATTTTGCCGTTAATCGTGCATACTGTGCGCTTTTTTGTGGGCCAAGGGACTAAGCACACATTTCATATTTCAACGAAAGACTAGTCTATGAGCACTGATAATAAGCAATCATTGCCCGCGATTACCCTCGCGGCGATTGGAGTTGTCTACGGCGATATTGGTACCAGCCCGTTATATACACTTCGTGAATGTTTGTCCGGCCAGTTTGGTTTTGGCGTTGAACGCGATGCCGTGTTTGGCTTTTTATCGCTGATCTTCTGGCTGCTAATCTTTGTGGTTTCCATTAAATATCTCACCTTCGTGATGCGGGCAGATAACGCCGGTGAGGGGGGGATCCTGACGTTGATGTCGCTTGCCGGGCGTAATACGTCGGCGCGAACCACATCAATGCTGGTGATTATGGGGCTAATCGGCGGCAGTTTTTTCTATGGTGAAGTCGTCATAACACCCGCTATTTCGGTGATGTCAGCCATTGAAGGTCTGGAAATCGTCGCCCCGCAGCTGGATACCTGGATAGTTCCCCTCTCAATTATCGTTCTCACTTTATTATTTATGATTCAAAAGCATGGCACGGCTATGGTCGGTAAGCTGTTTGCGCCAATCATGCTGACCTGGTTTTTGATTCTGGCAGGACTGGGGTTACGTAGCATTATTGCTAACCCGGAAGTGCTGCATGCGCTGAATCCGATGTGGGCGGTGCATTTCTTCCTTGAATACAAAACGGTTTCTTTTATTGCATTAGGGGCAGTGGTGCTGTCGATTACGGGGGTCGAGGCGCTGTATGCTGATATGGGACACTTTGGTAAGTTCCCTATTCGTCTGGCGTGGTTCACTGTCGTATTACCTTCCTTAACTCTTAATTACTTCGGCCAGGGAGCGCTGTTGTTAAAGAACCCGGAAGCGATTAAGAACCCGTTCTTCCTTTTGGCACCGGACTGGGCGCTGATCCCGCTGCTGATCATCGCCGCACTGGCGACGGTAATCGCCTCGCAGGCGGTTATCTCTGGCGTCTTTTCATTGACGCGTCAGGCGGTACGTCTGGGATATTTGTCGCCGATGCGCATTATTCACACCTCCGAAATGGAGTCAGGGCAAATCTATATTCCGTTTGTGAACTGGATGCTCTATGTCGCGGTCGTGATTGTGATTGTCAGCTTTGAGCACTCCAGCAACCTGGCGGCGGCGTACGGGATTGCGGTGACCGGAACCATGGTGCTGACGTCTATTCTCTCGACTACCGTGGCACGTCAGAACTGGCACTGGAATAAGTATTTTGTTGCGCTGATCCTGATTGCTTTCCTTTGTGTCGATATTCCATTGTTCACCGCTAACCTCGATAAACTGCTCTCCGGCGGCTGGTTGCCATTGAGCCTCGGTACTGTGATGTTTATCGTGATGACCACCTGGAAGAGCGAGCGTTTCCGCTTGCTGCGGCGGATGCATGAACATGGTAACTCTCTGGAAGCGATGATTGCTTCGCTGGAGAAATCACCACCCGTTCGCGTGCCCGGGACCGCGGTGTATATGTCGCGTGCAATCAACGTCATTCCCTTTGCGCTGATGCATAACCTTAAACATAACAAGGTGTTGCATGAGCGGGTGATTCTGTTAACTCTGCGCACCGAAGACGCGCCATATGTCCATAACGTCCGTCGGGTACAGATTGAACAACTGTCGCCCACTTTCTGGCGCGTGGTGGCAAGTTATGGTTGGCGAGAAACGCCAAACGTGGAGGAAGTTTTCCACCGCTGCGGTCTGGAAGGATTAAGTTGCCGGATGATGGAAACCTCCTTCTTTATGTCGCATGAGTCGTTGATCCTCGGCAAACGCCCGTGGTATTTGCGTCTGCGCGGCAAGCTGTACTTGCTGCTGCAACGTAATGCGCTGCGGGCACCGGATCAATTTGAAATCCCGCCAAACAGGGTTATCGAACTGGGTACTCAGGTCGAAATCTAACGCCAGACGCCTCCTTTCTCCATAAGGGGGCGTTTTTGTTTACATGGTTAATCACCATGTAAAACGTTTCGAGGTTGATCACATTTCCGTAACGTCACGATGGTTTTCCCAACTCAGTCAGGATTAAACTGCGGGTCAGCGAAACGTTTCGCTGATGGAGAAAAAAATGAAAAAAGGCACCGTTCTTAATTCTGATATTTCATCGGTGATCTCCCGTCTGGGACATACCGATACGCTGGTAGTGTGTGATGCTGGGTTACCCATCCCCAAAAGTACAACGCGTATCGATATGGCATTAACCCAGGGTGTACCTTCTTTTATGCAGGTGCTGGGCGTCGTCACAAATGAAATGCAGGTCGAGGCGGCCATTATCGCGGAAGAGATCAAACAACATAATCCGCAACTCCACGAAACGTTGCTCACTCACCTTGAGCAGCTGCAAAAACACCAGGGAAATACCATTGAAATTCGTTACACCACGCATGAACAATTCAAACAACAAACCGCAGAAAGTCAGGCGGTAATTCGCAGCGGAGAATGTTCTCCGTATGCGAATATCATTCTCTGTGCTGGCGTGACGTTCTGAGGCCGTCATGGAAGCATTACTTCAGCTTAAAGGCATCGATAAAGCCTTCCCGGGCGTAAAAGCCCTCTCGGGCGCAGCGTTAAATGTCTATCCGGGCCGCGTGATGGCGCTGGTGGGCGAAAACGGCGCGGGTAAATCCACCATGATGAAAGTGCTTACTGGCATCTATACTCGCGATGCCGGTACGCTTTTATGGCTGGGGAAAGAAACGACATTTACCGGGCCGAAATCTTCCCAGGAAGCCGGGATTGGGATTATCCATCAGGAACTGAACCTGATCCCGCAGTTGACCATTGCCGAAAACATTTTCCTCGGTCGTGAGTTTGTTAATCGCTTTGGCAAAATTGACTGGAAAACCATGTATGCCGAAGCGGATAAATTGCTGGCTAAACTTAACCTGCGCTTTAAAAGCGACAAGCTGGTGGGCGATCTTTCCATCGGTGACCAGCAAATGGTTGAAATAGCCAAAGTGCTGAGCTTTGAGTCGAAAGTCATCATTATGGATGAACCGACCGATGCGCTGACCGATACCGAAACCGAATCCCTGTTCCGCGTCATCCGCGAGCTGAAATCGCAAGGCCGCGGTATTGTCTATATCTCCCACCGCATGAAAGAAATCTTCGAGATTTGCGATGACGTTACCGTTTTTCGTGATGGGCAATTTATTGCTGAGCGCGAAGTGGCATCACTGACCGAAGATTCGCTGATTGAGATGATGGTGGGTCGCAAGCTGGAAGATCAATATCCACACCTGGACAAAGCGCCGGGAGATATCCGCCTGAAAGTCGATAATCTCTGCGGACCTGGCGTTAACGATGTCTCTTTTACTTTACGCAAAGGCGAAATTCTTGGCGTCTCTGGTTTGATGGGCGCAGGTCGTACCGAACTGATGAAAGTGCTCTACGGCGCACTGCCGCGCACCAGCGGTTACGTCACCCTGGATGGGCATGAAGTCGTTACCCGTTCACCGCAGGATGGCCTGGCAAACGGCATTGTGTATATCTCCGAAGACCGTAAACGTGACGGTTTAGTGTTGGGCATGTCAGTAAAAGAGAACATGTCGCTGACAGCGCTGCGCTACTTCAGCCGCGCTGGCGGCAGCTTGAAGCATGCCGATGAACAGCAGGCAGTAAGTGATTTCATTCGTCTGTTTAATGTGAAAACGCCGTCGATGGAACAGGCAATTGGTCTGCTTTCCGGTGGCAATCAGCAAAAAGTGGCGATTGCCCGCGGTCTGATGACACGCCCCAAGGTGTTGATCCTCGATGAGCCTACCCGTGGCGTAGATGTCGGCGCGAAAAAAGAGATCTATCAACTGATTAACCAGTTCAAAGCCGATGGCTTGAGCATCATTCTGGTGTCATCGGAGATGCCAGAAGTATTAGGCATGAGCGATCGCATCATCGTCATGCATGAAGGGCATCTCAGCGGGGAATTTACTCGTGAGCAGGCCACCCAGGAAGTGTTAATGGCTGCCGCTGTGGGCAAGCTTAATCGCGTGAATCAGGAGTAAAAAAATGACAACCCAGACTGTCTCTGGTCGCCGTTATTTCACGAAAGCGTGGCTGATGGAGCAGAAATCGCTTATCGCTCTGCTGGTGCTGATCGCGATTGTCTCGACGTTAAGTCCGAACTTTTTCACCATCAATAACTTATTCAATATTCTCCAGCAAACTTCGGTGAACGCCATTATGGCGGTCGGGATGACGCTGGTGATCCTGACGTCGGGTATAGACTTGTCGGTAGGTTCTCTGTTGGCGCTAACCGGCGCAGTTGCTGCATCTATCGTCGGCATTGAAGTCAATGCGCTGGTGGCTGTCGCTGCTGCTCTCGCGTTAGGTGCCGCAATTGGTGCGGTAACCGGGGTGATTGTAGCGAAAGGTCGCGTCCAGGCGTTTATCGCTACGCTGGTTATGATGCTTTTACTGCGCGGCGTGACCATGGTTTATACCAACGGTAGCCCAGTGAATACCGGCTTTACTGAGAACGCCGATCTGTTTGGCTGGTTTGGTATTGGTCGTCCGCTGGGCGTACCGACGCCAGTCTGGATCATGGGGATTGTCTTCCTCGCGGCCTGGTACATGCTGCATCACACGCGTCTGGGGCGTTACATCTACGCGCTGGGCGGCAACGAAGCGGCAACGCGTCTTTCTGGTATCAACGTCAATAAAATCAAAATCATCGTCTATTCTCTTTGTGGTCTGCTGGCATCACTGGCCGGGATCATTGAAGTGGCGCGTCTCTCCTCCGCACAACCCACGGCGGGGACTGGCTATGAGCTGGATGCTATTGCTGCGGTGGTTCTGGGCGGTACGAGTCTGGCGGGCGGAAAAGGTCGCATTGTTGGGACGTTGATCGGCGCATTAATTCTTGGCTTCCTTAATAATGGATTGAATTTGTTAGGTGTTTCCTCCTATTACCAGATGATCGTCAAAGCGGTGGTGATTTTGCTGGCGGTGCTGGTAGACAACAAAAAGCAGTAATAACGACTACAGGACATCTTGAATATGAACATGAAAAAACTGGCTACCCTGGTTTCCGCTGTTGCGCTAAGCGCCACCGTCAGTGCGAATGCGATGGCAAAAGACACCATCGCGCTGGTGGTCTCCACGCTTAACAACCCGTTCTTTGTATCGCTGAAAGATGGCGCGCAGAAAGAGGCGGATAAACTTGGCTATAACCTGGTGGTGCTGGACTCCCAGAACAACCCGGCGAAAGAGCTGGCGAACGTGCAGGACTTAACCGTTCGCGGCACCAAAATTCTGCTGATTAACCCGACCGACTCCGACGCAGTAGGTAATGCTGTGAAGATGGCTAACCAGGCGAACATCCCGGTTATCACTCTTGACCGCCAGGCAACGAAAGGTGAAGTGGTGAGCCACATTGCATCTGATAACGTACTGGGCGGCAAAATCGCCGGTGATTACATCGCGAAGAAAGCGGGTGAAGGTGCCAAAGTTATCGAGCTGCAAGGCATTGCTGGTACATCCGCAGCCCGTGAACGTGGCGAAGGCTTCCAGCAGGCCGTAGCTGCTCACAAGTTTAATGTTCTTGCCAGCCAGCCAGCAGATTTTGATCGCACCAAAGGTTTGAACGTAATGCAGAACCTGTTGACCGCTCATCCGGATGTTCAGGCTGTATTCGCGCAGAATGATGAAATGGCGCTGGGCGCGCTGCGCGCACTGCAAACTGCCGGTAAATCGGATGTGATGGTCGTCGGATTTGACGGTACACCGGATGGCGAAAAAGCGGTTAATGATGGCAAACTAGCAGCGACTATCGCTCAGCTACCCGATCAGATTGGCGCGAAAGGCGTTGAAACCGCAGATAAAGTGCTGAAAGGCGAGAAAGTTCAGGCTAAGTATCCGGTTGATCTGAAACTGGTTGTTAAGCAGTAGTTTTAATCAGGTTGTATGACCTGATGGTGACATAAATACGTCATCGACAGATGAACGTGTAATATAAAGAAAAGCAGGGCACGCGCCACCCTAACACGGTGGCGCATTTTATGGACATCCCGAATATGCAAAACGCAGGCAGCCTCGTTGTTCTTGGCAGCATTAATGCTGACCACATTCTTAATCTTCAATCTTTTCCTACTCCAGGCGAAACCGTAACCGGTAACCATTATCAGGTTGCATTTGGCGGCAAAGGCGCGAATCAGGCTGTGGCTGCTGGGCGTAGCGGTGCGAATATCGCGTTTATTGCCTGTACTGGCGATGACAGCATTGGCGAGAGCGTTCGCCAGCAGCTCGCCACTGATAACATCGATATTACTCCGGTCAGCGTGATCAAAGGCGAATCAACAGGTGTGGCGCTGATTTTTGTTAATGGCGAAGGTGAGAATGTCATTGGTATTCATGCCGGCGCTAATGCTGCCCTTTCCCCGGCGCTGGTGGAAGCGCAACGTGAGCGTATTGCCAACGCGTCAGCATTATTAATGCAGCTGGAATCACCACTCGAAAGTGTGATGGCAGCGGCGAAAATCGCCCATCAAAATAAGACTATCGTTGCGCTTAACCCGGCTCCGGCTCGCGAACTTCCTGACGAACTGCTGGCGCTGGTGGACATTATTACGCCAAACGAAACGGAAGCAGAAAAGCTCACCGGTATTCGTGTTGAAAATGATGAAGATGCAGCGAAGGCGGCGCAGGTACTGCATGAAAAAGGTATCCGTACTGTACTGATTACTTTAGGAAGTCGTGGTGTATGGGCTAGCGTGAATGGTGAAGGTCAGCGCGTTCCTGGATTCCGGGTGCAGGCTGTCGATACCATTGCTGCCGGAGATACCTTTAACGGCGCGTTAATCACGGCGTTGCTGGAAGAAAAACCATTGCCAGAGGCGATTCGGTTTGCCCATGCTGCCGCTGCGATTGCCGTAACACGTAAAGGCGCACAACCTTCCGTACCGTGGCGTGAAGAGATCGACGCATTTTTAGACAGGCAGAGGTGACGCTTGGCTACAATGAAAGATGTTGCCCGTCTGGCGGGCGTTTCTACCTCAACAGTTTCTCACGTTATCAATAAAGATCGCTTCGTCAGTGAAGCGATTACCGCCAAAGTTGAAGCGGCGATTAAAGAACTCAATTACGCGCCATCAGCTCTGGCGCGTAGCCTCAAACTCAATCAAACACATACCATTGGCATGTTGATCACTGCCAGTACCAATCCTTTCTATTCAGAACTGGTGCGTGGCGTTGAACGCAGCTGCTTCGAACGCGGTTATAGTCTCGTCCTTTGCAATACCGAAGGCGATGAACAGCGGATGAATCGCAATCTGGAAACGCTGATGCAAAAACGCGTTGATGGCTTACTGTTACTGTGCACCGAAACGCATCAACCTTCGCGTGAAATCATGCAACGTTATCCGACAGTGCCTACTGTGATGATGGACTGGGCTCCGTTCGATGGCGACAGCGATCTTATTCAGGATAACTCGTTGCTGGGCGGAGACTTAGCAACGCAATATCTGATCGATAAAGGTCATACCCGTATCGCCTGTATTACCGGCCCGCTGGATAAAACTCCGGCGCGCCTGCGGTTGGAAGGTTATCGGGCGGCGATGAAACGTGCGGGTCTCAACATTCCTGATGGCTATGAAGTCACTGGTGATTTTGAATTTAACGGCGGGTTTGACGCTATGCGCCAACTGCTATCACATCCGCTGCGTCCTCAGGCCGTCTTTACCGGAAATGACGCTATGGCTGTTGGCGTTTACCAGGCGTTATATCAGGCAGAGTTACAGGTTCCGCAGGATATCGCGGTGATTGGCTATGACGATATCGAACTGGCAAGCTTTATGACGCCACCATTAACCACGATCCATCAACCAAAAGATGAACTGGGGGAGCTGGCGATTGATGTACTCATCCATCGGATAACCCAGCCGACCCTTCAGCAACAACGATTACAACTTACTCCGATTCTGATGGAACGTGGTTCGGCTTAGATTTACGCTGTCTTTTGATCAAATTATTACCATCGGTTGTTTTCAGAAGCATGAACATTGCTGCTGAAGCAACAGTAATAATGCCCATTGTGATAAACGTATAGTGGAATTGTTCGACAGTCGTTGTGCCTTCCATTCCTTCATAAACGCGAAGGACGGCCGCACTTACAGCTACGCCTAAACTGATAGACAGTTGCTGCGTGACCGCCAGAACACTGTTACCGCTGCTGGCGTTGTCATCGGTCAGATCGGCAAGTGTGATGGTATTCATCGCGGTAAACTGCGTCGACATAGCCATCCCTAATATAAACAACGGCAAGATCAGCATCCATATTGCCATTGCCGGTGATTGCAAAGAGAACTGAGCGATCATTAGCCCAATAATCACCGTGATCCCCACTAATGTATGGCGATAGCCCAGACGACGTAAGACTTGGGTAACCATCGATTTTGCAATAATGGAACCTAACGCTGTCGGTGCCATCATACAGCCAGCAATAAACGCCTGATAACCAAATCCTACCTGTAACATTAATGGCATAAGGAACGGTACACAGCCGGTCCCCAGACGGGTTGCAATATTGCCTACGATACCGATCGAGAAAGTGCGGGTTTTAAATAAATCTAATGAAATTAATGGGTTTGGCGTGCGTCGTGCATGGAGAATATAGAGAAGCAGTAACCCGATGCTGGTGACAATTACCGTCAAGGCAATCCAGCTGGCGACAATCTTTTCCCCGAATAGCTCTATTCCGCTTGAGAAGAGAACAAGGCTGAGGCCAAACAGCAAAAAGCCAGTGATATCGAATCTGCGTCGTGCGGTGGTGAAATTGGGCATATGTTTGCGCGCGTAAAGAAGGCCCGCAATACCTATGGGGATATTGATTAAAAATATCCAGTGCCAGGTTGCCCAGGTGACCAGCACGCCGCCAAGAACGGGGCCTAAAATTGGCCCCACCAGACCCGGCATGGCGACAAAATTCAATACTGGAAGAAGTTCATTACGAGGATAAGCGCGCAGTAAGGCCAGCCGAGCAACAGGCATCATCATTGCGCCGCCTATCCCCTGAATAACCCGGAAGACAACCAGCTGTGGTAGCGAATTAGAAAGTGCGCAGGCCAGAGAACCCAATGTGAACAGACTCACGGCAAGGGTAAAAATGCGACGCGTACCGAAGCGATCGGCTAGCCATCCGCTTACCGGAATAAGCATCGCCACCGTCAGCGTATAACTGATGATGGCTGATTGCATCGCGAGAGGAGAACGATTAAGGCTATGAGCGATTGCGGGTAAGGCGGTATTCAGAATAGTGGCATCAAGTGCCTGCATGAAGAAGGCCATCGCCGCGATCCACGGCAAACCCGCCATACTGCGCTTCTTTTTATCGCTCATTCAATGTCCTGTTATCGGGTTATCACTTATCAGGTGAGCGTAGCAGCGCCTGACAAGCTTTAAATGCCGCGTCGCCATCGCTTTGGATAATCGCATCGACTATCGCCTGATGCAGATCCAGCTTTATCACTGTGTCGCTGGTAATTGACGTGAAGTAAGTGTGATAAACCGAATGGAATAGCGAGGCGAATGAGGTCAAAAACGGATTGGCGCTCATTTCATAGATATGCTCATGCCAGGCCATATCGACTTCGATCCAGCGTTCACGGCGAAAGTTCTCTTTTAATGCCGCCATTTCGGCCATTAACGTATTGAGATGCGCTTTCTGTTCCGCGGTGCCAACCGTTGCTGCCAGTAGGCAAGCTTGTGGCTCCAGACAGATACGCATAACCAGAAAGTGATCGATGACCTGATGAAAGTTCTCTTCTGTCATCCACCAGGTAAGCAATTCCTGATCAAGAAAATTCCAGTTCGATTGTGGCATGACCCGGGTACCAATTCGCGGTCGCGGTAAAACCATCCCTTTTGCCGTTAACGTTTTGACCGCTTCGCGTACCGCTGTACGACTCACTCCAAATTGCTCGCCCAGCTCAATCTCACCGGGCAAAATGGTGCCGGGTTCATATTCACCTTTTAAGATCCGTTGCGCCAGCTTCTCAGCCAGAACATACGAAAGGTTTTTCTGTGCAGCTAACTGTTGTGCGCTTAAAGGCATTACTAATCTTCCTTTTTCTTTTTATTCCTCCTTAGTATGCCACCAGGAAGTGTGATTACGGTTGCAAAAACGGCAAATTGCTTGTTTTATGGCACATTAACGGGGCTTTTGCTGAAAAAATGCGCGGTCAGAAAATTATTTTAAATTTCCTCTTGTCAGGCCGGAATAACTCCCTATAATGCGCCACCACTGACACGGAACAACGG